>Ga0181591_10002017_pt1 | contig 17474 bp, 15 predicted proteins | sample 071ome_33_FD_133757 | JGI IMG/M metagenome (GOLD analysis project Ga0181591, IMG submission 133757) | Coastal salt marsh microbial communities from the Groves Creek Marsh, Skidaway Island, Georgia - 071412AT metaG (megahit assembly) | ecosystem: Environmental > Aquatic > Marine > Intertidal...
GGACGACGCACGAGGGTTTCGCGCGCGTGTAGCGAAAGCGAAGCGCATCAAGGGCGAAACGGTGGCACCTGAGAAGGCCAGAAGGGCGAAGTTCAAGGGCAAAGTTCGCAAGCCTGGACTAGGTGAAGGCGAGCCGCCGAACAAGACTCGCACGATGCGGCGTCGGGGCAAGGGCGAGCCACCCAACAGGAAGTACCCGGTAGGGCCTGGCAACGCCAAAAACAAGGACTACCCGGGCCTCCTCCGGCCCGGCGGGAAGCGAAAGAAGAAGTAGTCATGCCCAATTACAAAAAAGGTGAACCCGCAAATCGCTCCAAGAACCGCAAGGACGTATTTACTCCAGGCAAGGTGCAGGAGAGCGGATCGCTCGGCTACATGGTCGCAAGCCTAATGAGGGCTTTGGCTCGCTCGAAGGACAAGAAAGCCATCAGCAAGTTGGCGAAGACTCCTTCCGGCTCTTCACGCAAGTACCCGAAGAGCAACGTCAAGGTCAAGAAGACGGCGGTGAAGAAGACCCCCCAATACCGAGCGAACAAGTCTCGCGTAAAGCCAACGCCCGGGAACAAGGAGTTCTACGCGACCAAGCCAAGCCGCGAGAAAATTGCTGCTAAGCGGGATGCAACGAAGCCTTCGGCGAAGAAGAAGGCTCCCGCAAAGAAGCGTACGGCAGCACAGATCGAGAAGCAGTTTGATCTTGAGCGCGAAATCAAGAACGAACTCACTCGTCTCGGTAAATCCGCGTCGAAAGCGGACATTGCCAAAATTATTCGCAACAAACAGCGATAAATTTAGTTAGGAAGACATGGCTAGGGGAGAACCACCCGGCAGAACGTACACCGCAAAAAGCAGGCGGGAACGGCCCTCTTTCACAACTCGCAAGCCAGAGAAAGACCGCACCTATTCGTCATCATCGACTCCGACATTTGGACCCGGTGGTGGGGGTGCGGCCCAGGCTCGCTTGCAGCAGGATCTCGACAAGATCCTCCCCGCGAAGAGTAAGAGGGATACGTGGTCACGCGCTGCGGAGCAGTTGTACGGCTGGCTAGGCGAACAGGAAACACTCGACGCAGTTGAGCGTGGAGACATTTCACCCGGTTTGGGTGCTGCCATTATTTCTGCTGGCGCTATTCCTCTTCCTGGCGCTAAGGGTGTCGGCAAGGCTGTTGGCGCTGTCGCCAAGGGCGGCAAGAAGGTTGCCGAGAAATCCGGTCTAAAGCAGACCGTCGGTGAGGCTGTCGGTGAGTCCGGTCAAAGGGCTGCCAATGAGGCCGTGGGTCGTAAGACCCCCAAGGCGGCGACAGGCTCCAAGGAAGTCAGGGCACCCAAGGGAAAGCCATCCCCTAACCCGCCGCGTCGTGAGGATTACGCTCACGCCTCCTCTCATTCGCGCGCCGTATCCAACTGGCAGAAGAAAGTTGACTTGTGGAACAAGTCCAACCCCGAGGATCAGGTTGCTCAGGCGACGCCAGACCGCTTGACTCCGGGTCAGGGTAAGGCCGCGACAGACACCGAACGCCAGGTCAAGAAGGCGGAAGCGGAAAAGTCCCCTGAAGAGAAGGCGGTCGTAGCGCGAGGAGAGCGCGACGCAAGTAAGGCCCGCCGCGACGAGCAACGAGAAGCAGCGCAACAAGATACTAGTGACCTCGTGGGTGTGGACCGCGATAGTTTGACTGGTTTTGTTGGCCGTCGGCGGAAGGAGCGTGCCCAGCCCACCTCGGTCACCATGGCGGGCATGGAGGGCCAGGGTGCTGGAAAGTCTGTCAAGTTCACAGACTCAAAAAAGGGCGCTAAAAACGAACGGCGCGTTGACGACCTTCTCGCCACAATGCGCAAGCAGTTGGCTGCTCGTGAGCGTGCTGAAGGTGGCACTGAGGCCATCAGGCTTGACGAATCCGGGATGCTAACTCCGTATTCCGATCCCGGTCGCTTTACTCGCCCAACCTTGCTTGAGCAGCAAAGGGCTGAAACGCAAGCGGCACGTTTCGAGGACGCAACCGGACGAAAATTTCCTAGCACCGAGAAGCAACGCAAACGCGAGGCAACGAGGGTAGATCCAGGCTTCGCCGAACCGGCTGCCGGTTCAGTGGAGGATCGTCTTCAGCGCGAAGCAATGGCTGAAGGGCGTGCCAGGGACACTGACGACCGCACCCGCATGTTGATGGACGATGGCCGCCTCATGGGTGAGACTCGATCACAGGAGCGTGCACCCGGTTACCCGAAGGGGCCGTATTACGATCCCAGCGATAAGATGGATAGGGCGTACGACACCTACTCTCAACCACAACCAGACCGAGCAACCACAGCAGCGCAGGCTGAACAAAATGTGCGCATCGGTCGCGCAGAAGGAACCGTGGTTCCGGGCCGCGTAACGACACCGCAACCAGACTTTAGTGGGATGCCACGCGGTATGCCTGTAATGGGTAGGGGAGGACGCGACTCTCAGCCGATGCGGTCATTCGAGCCAATGACTGAAGACGATCTCGCAGCCCAGGGCCTTTTCCCGGTTGAACGAGTGCAACTTGATGACAACGGCAACCCTCAAGTTTTCATTGAGTACTTGAGGGTAGACCCGGATGTCTACATCGGCGGGCCAGGCACGCCGCCGTCCCTAAAGATGTCTCGGCCCAATTATCAAGGTTTTGGTCAAGGTGGGCCTGCCACCACGAGAGTCGTACCCGAAAAAGTTGCTACACCGCAAGCACCGGACGGGGGTGACCCGAGGTTATTCGTTACGAAGGAAGAGGTTGAGGCTCGTACGGCAACACCCGGTGCGGAGGGGCCGAAGAAGGGCGAGAAGCCCAAGCAGCAGCCGCAATCCGGTGACAACTCGCCCGAGGCCCGCCGTGCCCGAATGTACGAGGGTTACCGCGACTTAGAGCGCCAAGGGATTCTGCAACCTGGCGACGCCGACCGGATTATGTCCGGCGGCAAGGGTGCCAAAAAGGTCTTTGAGGAAACACCAACTGGTGAGCAGCGCAGCAGGGGCGTAAAGCCTGGGAGAGCCACCAGGAAAGACGACGAGCGGAAAGCGCGAGAGGCCGCCATCGCAGCCGGTGATCCAGTCCCGAGCCAAGGAAATAGACGTCTTAGGAACTTGGGCTTGGGTGGTGGTCTTGCACTTGGCACAACAGGCGTCATTGCGGGCGCTGGCTACCTGATGGATCCACAGACTAACGACCGTCCGGTTATTATCCCCGGCGAGGCGTACGATTCTAAGAATGCTTTCCGGCCAGCATCCCGTACGCCAACATCCGGTACGCAAAATAGGCCCAAGCAGGGTTTCTTGAGGGACAAGTACGGTCGTCGCATCACTCGTGAGGAGTTTGAGCGGCGCAAGGCATTCCGTGCGAAGCGTGAGCGCCTGAAGGGCCAGGTTCCCGGTGAAATTCTTCGGCAAATGACCGCGAAGGAAATGAAGCGTCGTAAGCGTTTCCGGGGCAACTTCGGAGATCGCAGCGCGTACAACGTCGCCACCCGAAACATCGGTGCTGGCGGTACGCAAACTCGCATTCTTGACACCGATGCGCGTAAGAGACTGAGTGGAGCGTTCCGTGGCTAAACGACAAGGCGGATATCGCGCCCCGAGCAAGCCCGCTCCAGTTAGCGGGCCGGGTCGGATGTCCAAGCGAACTGACGGAACCCCTCAAGGTTCGAAGCCGATTCCCGACGCCGCCTACGGCGAGCAAAAAGATTTTATGGGAATCCAGAAGGGTGCGCCAATGGCCGGATCGGCCAAGGCGATGCCCAAGATTACGCCGTTAGACGCACCAACTCAGCGTCCAGAGGAGCCGGTGACTGCCGGTGCACCCTCTGGCCCTGGTGGTGGCCTGGAGCAGTTGGGCGTGGGGCAGAAGTCAATGCTTGAAGACTTCGCGGCGTTGCGTGCGTACCTGCCATTGATGCAAATGTACGCAGACTCAGAAGCATCGTCAGGAACGATGCGTGCCTTTGTTCGATATTTGAAGGGTGTTTCGGCCTAATGATTTTCTTGCGCTACTTCGAGGAAAACCTTGAGGCGTTGGGATTTGATTTGGCTCCTCTGGCTTGGGATCTTTCTAAGATTCCGTACGCCAACGAGTCGGAGCGTCGTCAAGTATTGAACGACATCATTCGGAGGGGTGACGCTAGTGGCGATAACGCTGCCGGATAGCCCCGATGTCCCGGCGGGGCCTGCGCAAAAGCCAAGCATCGCGGAAAGTTTCAAGCCTAGTGTGCAGCCAATACCGCAGGCTAGGACTGCCGTGGATCGAGCCGAAGAAGCCATTGGCCGACCCATTCAGTCCGCACTCAACAGCCCTCTCGGTATTGTTCTCAACCCGGCGATGCAAGGCATCAACGCTGTGTACAAGAGGACATTTGAGCCCGCATTCGAGACATTATCGGGGTACGCGCTTGAACCCGAAGTCGCTCGACGGTACCCCGAACTAAATTTTGAGCAGGTTCGGAAGGTCTCCCGTGACTACGCGAACGAGATCTCCGTAGGCCAGTCGTTTGCTCGCCTTCCCTTCGAGTACATGAATCTCACTTCGGACGCTCTTCCCGAGTTTATGCAGGAAGACTTCGACATTCTCGATCAGGAAGATCGCGACATTGCGTACAAGAGCCAGTTTGCTGGCTGGGCCGCTTCCTCCGCACTCGACATTGGCAAGATAGTTGCAGCCGAAAAAGGCTTCGGCCCTGTGTGGCGTGGCGGCAAGGGCATGGTCTTGGGCCGCAACACGATCAGGAACAAAAAAGATTTAGAGAAGTACATGCTTCGCCTCGACAAGGCGGAGGACTACTTCAAGAATGGGAACAGGGGGCCGCGTAGCGGTGACGTTCGACTGATCCAGCAGTTAGTCGAGTCAAAAGACCCGTTGAAGATTGCCAAGAATCCGCTCATGGCAAATGGCAGCGTGGCAAACCCTGATCGGGCTATTGCGATTGTCTCCAATCTTGATGATGCAACATCGGTCATAAACTACCTCCGCGCAGAGCGCGGAAACCGTAAAGCACTGAACGATCTGTGGAAGGCGCAGCCCCTTGCGGCTGATGCCGTGGACGACTTCGGGGTTCGCTTCACTCCGCTTGATGATATGTCACAGATTCACGCGCTACCAAGCGTGCAGCGTTCTAAAAAATTGCAGGCTGTCTATGCGGACTGGACAAAGAAGAACCCTCAGTTCGCTCGCGCCATTGATGACTTCATCACCGAGGTGGAGTCGGGTGCTGGTATTTCGACGTACACCACCAGGCGGTCAATATTTGGTGGTGCCTTCGATGCCCTCGCAGATCGAGCAACGGTGCCCCGTGGAATGCGCAAGACTGCGACTCAGTTTGGTTTCGTTGAGAATGACGGGGTTTTCGCTCGACTGTTTGAGAACGGGCCTTTCCAGCGTGCAGTGCGTGTAATTTACTCACCATCTCGTGCTCGCCGCAGAGCCGAAATCAATATCTCTAATCCTCGCCAGATGGAAACCGCTTGGCAGATTGCTAGCGAGTTGAACCGGGTTCGTGCCCTGGGGACGCCAGAAGGCGCGCGGTTCAAGCAAAACGCTATCCGTCGCTACATGCGTGCAGCAACAGACACTGAGCGTCAAAGAGTATTCGAAAAAATCGAGCAGGGCACATTGTTGCGGATCGCCCGGGCCTACGGCGTTGAGGGAATGACTGGCTCCACTAGATCAGATAAACTTCTCACGCAGATGGACGCCATCTACAAAAGCATCGACACGCGCCGCACCAACATTCAAAGGTGGGCGGAAGAGCCCGGCGTGTGGCCCGACGCCGATGGCACCTTGAATGTGACGGTTGGGCCGAAGTTGCGATCAACTGAGCCCTCCTCAGTCGTCATGCTTGATCTTGCGGGACTTGAGCGAGCAACAATCAGCAATGTTCGTGACGCATACAAGCGTTCACGAGAGGGTGGCTGGACAGGTAAGACTCGGCCTTCCGCAGGAACTGCCGCACGCGCACGCATGGGCGATTTTAGTTACGGTGCTGGTCAGTTCTTCGATATGGTGAACATCTTCTTCTCCAACAACGTCTTGCTCCGTGTCGCCTACATTCCACCGAACGTAATTATCGACCCGATTCTTCGCGCAACGATGGATACCGAGTCGCTGTTCATGACCCGAAACTTGTTCCCGGGGCTGGCAAACTCAATCTACAACAACACGCAGCGCGTCGCAAACGGGGTGTACCGCGCTCGCACGTACCGCTCTAAGAAGGAAGCAAAAAAACAGTTTGAGGGGCATGCCGAAGAGCAAAGAAAAAAGCAACAAGCAATAGCCGAACTTGAGGAAAAACTAGAACAAGCGCGCAAAAAAGGCGAAGACGTTACCAAGAGAGAAGAGCGCCTAATAAAGAAGCGTGCGGAGTTGGCTCGGTTTGAGAAGCGGACCGAGAAAGCCCGCAAGGAATATTTACGGTACACCACGGAACGTGGTCGCAGAAAGAAAAATCGCGCAGCGATTGGTACTGGCCGCCAAGCAGTTATTCGCCGTCGCGACGGAAGCCCCTTCCCTCGGTTAGTAGCCGAAGATCGTCGCTGGGAGTTCGAGGTTGACGGCCAGAAGTTTGACGTGCTTGATGTTGAAGATCCCAGCGTCAAAGGAGTTCGCCCGTACCAGCAGGAATACGACGCCTACAACAGTTTCCTCGCCGCCTCCAGAACATCTGAGGCCCGTGACCGCTTGCGGTTGCGACAGGGAGAATTAGACGAGATTTCACCCGAACCAGGGAGTTGGCAGGCTTACGTTGACGCGGTGACGCGATTGGCAAACCGTAACTTCCGTAACGAGTTGGACGAGGTTGGCGGTCTGATCTTGCGAGGCGCAAGCGCCGAAGACATCCTTCGTTACCTTGACAGCCCTGATGGCGCTGAGTATCGAGTTCGCATTCTTGACATGCTCAGGGGGCCAAAGGAAACCCCTGACGGCAGGGCTCTCACTCCCCGAGAACGACTCGTTGAGTGGGTAGACGACACTATCGAACAGGCCGATTTGCTATTCCCCGACCCGGCGATGCGGAAGACCATACTTGATCGCGACATAACCGTCGAGGAGGTCAGCAACTACCTTCAAGGTCGCGACAGGTTGCCGAAAGTCATGGGCAGAAAACTAGAGTTGCAGACAAAGAACTGGCGCGATTACACGTACCGATTCGCCGGGAACGTGCAAGATGCGGTCTGGAAAGGGTTTGGCGCACTAGAGACACGCATTTCCCGCAGCCCACTCTTCCGCTACTACGTACGCGAAGAAATGAAGTTGCAAATCGCTGCTGCTAAACGCGCTGGCGTGAAGGTGGATAACAGCGTCGTCCACGACCGTATTCGTCAGATCGCCTACCGCCGCTCGTTGGCTCGCGTCGAGAACACGATGTACTCGGTGCGGAACTTGACCAACGCTGGCTACATGGCTCGCTACTTGATGGCGTTCCCGCAGGCGTTCTTCAACAGCCAAATTGTTGCGGCTCGACTGCTGTGGAAGAACCCAGCAAATGCCCTGTACTACCAGAGCGTGTTCGATATGTGGGACGGATTCAATCCGATCATTGACGATCAGGGTAACGAGTACGAGAACATATCTGATGTTCCCAACGATGTTGCGGTGAAGATCGCGTTCCCGATGCAGGACGTTGCTGGCCCTATTGGTGCGATGGGTGGGGCTTTTGGCAAACTTGTTGCTAGCGCGGAAGACCAGTGGTACGACAAGGACGGGATTGGTGGCACGTACATCAACCCGCGCATGATGGAGTTCATGGTTGGAGATCCGTCGATCTCGTGGTTTGCCAACATTGGGTTGTCGCAAATCGTATCGCAGATCAAGGAGTACCCGTTCATCAAAAAGAACGGCCCTGAGATTGCTGCTTGGATGCGCGAGAACTTGGGTGACGACGTTTACGAGCGCAGCATTTTCTACGGTGGGGAACCCCTAGACACAACAGATCTCATTGAGACCGGCAAGAAGGCGCTAACTTCTGGATACCAATTATCATTGGTAAACACGGCATCAATGGCAGCGGGAGTCACGGAGCAAGGTCTTTTCACGGCTCCAAACTATGCCGCTCGGGTCAGTGCTGTGATAAAAATGGACGCAGAAGACGCCATTCGGCAGGGCCGAGACATCTCCACACCAGAACAGGTGGTCAAGGCCGCAGTATTTTCAGAGTTCATTCGCTCTGTCATGCAGTTTGGTTGGTATCCAAACATTATCGTAGATACGCGCACATCAGCGATGATGCGCCTTTACGGCAACTTGTTGGAGCAGTACGATGACGGAGATCAGGCAGAGCGCGAACTGATTCGCTTGGTTGGCGTACCTGGACTCGCCCAACTGGCTTCCACATACGACAAGACTGCTGGTACGCCAAGTTCAATGAAGAGCGTAACGCTCGTCAAGGAAGAAGAACAAGTTCTAAGAGAAATATTCCAGGCTACGCAGGATGTCCAGTACGCAGGCTTCATGTTCCAGAATTACGGGGAAGAGGAAGACGAGTACGTCGGAGAGGCGCGAGCGGCACTACGTTCTGGAAAATATCCTGGAACTAATGAGCCTTTCTTGGATCGCCGCGACGGTGTGGAGATTCAGCAAGCGGCATTGACTCGCGTTGGATGGGCGGAGTTTGACGCACTGAAGAACTGGCAAGCGGGGAAGATGGCTGAGTACGGCATCACCTCGACGCAAAAAAAGCGGTACGTGACGAGTGGTTTGAAAGAGGAGTACAACCGAAGGTTCGATAAACTCCGCGAAAACCGTGCGTGGAGTAACGCATACAACCAGCGGCGAGAAGATTTTTGGGATCAGACGGTCAGGGCGATGACAATTGCCGTGGAAGATGACGGGCTCATGCGTCGGCAGAGAGACCGAATCCCTATTCTGCCGGAGTTGCGCACGTGGCTGGATAACATGATTTTGCTAAAAAATTATTACGAAGAAACGAAGAACACAGCGTCCACTAAAGACAACACACGGGCGAAAGACGCAATGCTTGAGTGGCACTACACCTTCGTGAACAACGCCTCTCCCGAGTTCCAGGAGTTCTCCTCTCGGTGGCTGACGATGCCCGAGGAGGACGATCAAGTGACGCAAGAGGTGGCTGAATTGATGGGAGTTGGATAGCCGTGGCTGAAATGTTTGGCGATAAGAACAACAACGGCATTCCTGACATCATTGAGAAGAAGTACGAACCCGACGGAAGTTACCGTCAGGGACAATTCAACGTATTTTACGATGAAATGGGTCAAATCTCTGGCTACTACGATATTGATGACGACAAACTCAAACTTCCCCTAGTCTGGACGGTCGATAAGACAACTGGTCAACCGAACGCTATGGGGCCTGGTGGGCTTGCTGACCCTGATGTTGCCAAGCAAGAACTCCAGATTTGGTACGAGAACGACACTCCTGAGTGGAAAATAATCCGCAAAGACTACCTTGAGATGGGTGTTACCGGCAGGACTCCTGAAGAGGTTGACGCAAAAATCTATCGGCTAGTTTCGGACGGCATTGACTTTACTCAAGTTCCTGGCTCTGGCATTACTGACCCGTACGACTACACGAACACTAAAAGCGGCATGGAAATCATGGAGGGCTCTAGCCGTGGTGGTGGTGGTGGCTCTTACGGCCCTTACAGTTACGAGTCAACGGACGTTGCTCTGTCTAGCGATTCCGGGGCAATGGAGATCTTGGATCAGACATACCAGCAGTACCTGGGTCGCGTTGCGACGACTGAGGAGGGTCAGGCGTTCAAGCAAGCCTTGAACATGATGGAGCAGATGAACCCCTCAAGGAGCGTTATCGAGGGTGTCTCCGGCAAGGGCACTGATACTCGAACGCAGACTACGGAGGGCGGCTTCAACCCGCGAATATTCGCTCGGGATTACGCGATGGCTACGCCTGAGTACGCGAACACGTTCGCAGCAAATACATTTATGACTGCGCTCAACTCGTTCTTGGAAGAACCGAATGCGATTGAGCAGAGGATCGAGGGGATCAACGCATGAGCATGGGCGTTCCGAACCCCATTGACACCGACGGTGACGGCATTCCTAGCCAAGAGGAACTGCAAGCGTACCTGAACACTCCGTTCGAGGAGCGAGTCGCTAGCCCCGATTTTGAGGCTATGGCTGAGATGTACGGCTTCGCTTCCGGTTACCTCAGTCAGACCCCTGCCCTGCAGGAACTGCTAGATATTGCTCTTCAGCGTGGCATGACCGACGTCACGATGATAAAAAACTTCATCGCAAACAGCGATTGGGGTTTGCGCTACACAAGCACATACAACGAAGCAGAGCAACTGCGCTTGGGCGCACCAGAGGTGTGGCAGGCAACTGTCAATCGCACAGCGACGGAGATCAAGCAGCGTGCGCAGAACATGGGTGCCGACATCTCCGATGCGGAGGCTTTGGATTACGCACAGAAGTTCTTGTTGACGTCGAGCGGCGACAAGACGAGCCCCAACTACGAAGAGTTTGATGATGACTGGCTTGATCGCGTCCTGTCTTCAAGCATTGACTTCAGCAAAACAAAGACTCTGAATGGTGTTACGTTCTACGACCTGTCGGGCACTGCGGAAAATCAGGCAGAAACCTTGTACCAATTGGCGTACGAGTACGGCATGGACACGTCAATGTCCAATGCTGCATTTACCGGGTGGTTTGAGAACTCGGTGAAACGACTTGCGGGTCGTCAGACAACCACTGAGGATCTTGACGACGAGGTTGTCAACTATGCGATGTCTCGGTTCCCAGGATTGCAGCAGCAGTTGGCTCGTGGTCTTACGTTGAGGCAGGCGGCTGACCCGTACATGAAGGCGATCAGTGAGGTTCTTGAGTTCGATCCGAACACTCTGTCGTTTGATGACAACCTTGTTCAGCAGGTACTGAACAGCGTTGACGGGCAAGGCAACTTCAAGCCAATGAGTTTGTACGACGCCAAGTTGGCTGCTCGACGGGATGATCGTTGGCAGTACACCAGCACAGCAAAGAATGAGTACACGGGGCTGGCAAGCACCATTCTAAGAGACTTCGGGTTTTTGGGGTAGCAGATGCCTAATCATTATGAGCAGGAATTTCGGGACTTGGGCTTCGGCTCCATCATGGATTTCTTGCGTGACCCAACACCGATTGATCTTGGGGGATCAACAACCGAACCTGGGTTCGTTGATTACGGTCAGGCACCGAGCGTTACGTTCCCGGCTGGAGGCGGCCCAGGGACTTTTACGCCTGGTGACTATGACCCTCCTCCCGGATTTTTCCAGGCAAACAACATTCCTCCCCCTGCACCGCCTCGCACGCTGACCTCAACGCAAACCAAGCGCACCTACGGTGGCGTTGTCCAGGTTATTGCGTACTACTCTGACGGCTCACAAGAAGTCATTGACTCGTACACAGACAAGTCTGCTGGGGAAGACGCGGCAGACATATTCCGTAACGCCGGACTCGATCCCGCGTTTGTTGATCGTTTGATGGCAACGATTGACGAAGTGTACGCCACTAACATTGACCCTTCTGAGGGTCAGATCTTGAACGTGATTTACAACTCGGATGCGTACAAGCAGCGGTTCAAGGCAAACGAGGCTATCCGTCAACGTATTGCTGACGGTCAAGGGCGTCCTGGCGACCGCATGTTGTCGCCAAAAGAGTACATAGACCTGGAGAACACGTACCGAACCGCCCTCCAGCAACGCTCGATGCCGGAAGGTTTCTACGACTCGCCGGATGATTTTACGAACCTGATTGCCAACAGCATCAGCGCAGCAGAGTTTTCCTCACGTGTGGACACCGCTGCTTCTGCTCTGAATCAGGCAGACCCGTCCGTCGTGAGCAGTCTTCAGAATTTCTACAACTTGACCAAGAGTGATCTGGTTGCTTACCTGCTCGACCCAACTCGGGCAGAGCCAATCTTGAACGCTCGCGCTTCTCAGAGTCCGTTTGGCTTGAACAGCGCGGACGAGTTGCAGCGGATCTACTCCACCGCCGAGGTTGGTGGTATGGCTGGACGTCAGGGCCTAGGGGTCGGTCGGGAACTGGCTGAAGAGATCGTTGACTTGGGTAAAGCAGATCGTGCTGATGAAGCGTTCCAGATGGCTGGAGCGGTAGAGCCAGACCTGCAAAGACTCGGGTCTCTTTACGGTGAGCCTTTAGATTTCAAGGATCTAGTGAAGGAAACCTTGAATTTGTCGGGCGGCGTTGAGTCTGGTCGTCGCCGTCGCAAGTTTGCCTCTCGTGAGCGTGCGGCATTCAGTGAGCAATCTGCGCTGGATAGTCGTTCATTGAGGCGTATGCAGGACGTCTAGTTCTGTCGGGTGTGACAGGTCAGAGGTGACGAGCAACCAGAGAGTTGCCCACCTAACCCCGGTTCAATTCCGGGCACATCCACCCCTAGCCGGATCGGTCGGCCCCGGCAGGCGTACAAGTCCGATAGTCATTCTCAGCCATTCCTGGTGCCCCTTGCCAGGTGTGCGGGAGAGTGCGACCCGAGATGGGCCATACGAGAAAAGGGAGTGGAAATGGCCGAATACGACGAGTTCGATTACGACGAAGATCAGGGAACTGATCTGGTCAAAGACCTGCGGAAGCAGGTGAAAGAACTCTCCGCTGCAGTAAAGGAGCGCGACGAGTACCTCAACGAGTTCTTAGCCGTAACCCGCGAGGAGGAGATCGGCGAAGCGTTGCAAGAAATGGGTGTCAACCCAAGGGTTGCTGCGTTTGTCCCCGATGAAGTCGAGGACATGGATGATCTCGAAGCGTGGATCGGTGAGTACGGGGAGGTGTTCGGCGTTGAGGCCATGGACGACGAGGGCAAAGAAAAGCCTGAGTCCGTTCAAGCCGCCGAACTGATGTCAGCCGTAGAGGAAGGTGGCATCGACCCCACTGTGGGTCAAAGTCTGGAAGCAAAAATCCAGGCTGCCTCGACTCCAGAGGAGTTGCAGGCGATCCTGAAGGGCTGACAGTCCTATCAACACTAGTAGAAAGGGTTAGCCAAAATGGCTGACACGTCAACTAGTACGCTGACTAATCTAATTCAGACAGCGTACGACAAGTATGTGCAGTTCAATCTGCGCAGCGAGCCGATGTTCCGCAAGTTTGCGGACGTCCGCCCGGTTGACGTCACCAACCCCGGTGCCACTGTTGTGTTCCAACTTCACAACGACCTATCTCGGATTACAGATCCTCTGACCGAGACTTCGGACGTTAGTGCTGTTGCGCTCAACAACACAAACCGGGTTCAGGTAACCGTCAACGAATACGGTAACGCCGTTACCACAACTGAGCGTCTCGCACTTGAGTCGCTCTCTGCAATCGACCCCGCAGTGGCGGATCTGCTCAGTTACAACATGAGAGATTCGTTCGACGCACTGGTCTACCAGACCCTCATTGGTCTTGCGACTGGTCGTTTTGCGGGAACGGTCGCTGACGACGAGACCACCGTGAACGGTGTGGATAAGACCACAGCGTCCACGACCACTCTGCAGGCTGCGGATGTCCGCCGGGCTGTGGCTAAGTTGCGTGGCGCGAATGTGCAGCCTCGCGACGGTGGTTTCTACATCGGGATGTTGCACCCGGACGTTTCCTACGACCTCCGCACGGAGGCCGCTACGTCTGGAGCAAACGTCTGGCGTGAGCCGCACACCTACACCGAAGCCGGTGTGGGCAACATCTGGAACGGTGAGGTTGGTGTCTACGAAGGCGTCAAGTTCATCGAGTCTGCTCGCGTTGAGCAGGCGTCCAATGGCATCACGCGCACCGTCAGCAACAAGGCTCTGACGAGCAATGTTGCGACCCTGACCACCTCTGCCGCTCACGGCTTTGAGGTTGGGGAGACCGTGACCGTCGCTGGTGTGGACGCAACCTTCAATGGTTCGTTCACCGTTGCGTCTGTCCCGTCATCGACCACGTTCACCTACGCAAAAACTGCGTCGAACGTGTCGTCCGCGTCAGCGACAGGTACTGCTACCTCGCTCGATCACAAGGTGATCGTCATGGGTAAGCAGGCCCTGCTGGAAGCGGTTTCGTACGAACCGAAGACAGTGATCTCGCCCATCACCGATAAGTTGATGCGCTTCCGCTCAGTCGGATACAAGGGATTGCTCGGCTGGAACATTTACCGGCCCGAGGCTCGCTACGTCATCAACTGCACGTCCAGCATCTAGTAAATCGCTAGATCGAAGTGGGAGGGGGCTGCCACGAGCGGCCCTCTCCCACGCTAGAAGGAGAATTATGTGCGCCTCTTGTGGTTGCAAAGACGTAAATGACGTGATGATCCCGGGAAACAACGCCAAGAACGGCAACATCCCGAATCAGAAGGTTGAACACAGAAAGAAGTAGGAGCATTCGTGTCTGCTTACACGGATAACGCTAAACGCGAGCGGATCAAGAACCGAATCATGGCTGGCTCTAAAGGAGGCAAGCCTGGTCAATGGTCTGCTCGGAAAGCACAACTACTGGCCCAGGAGTACAAGAAGGCTGGTGGTGGCTACACGGGCGCTAAAACTAAAAAGCAGAAGTCGTTGTCGAAGTGGACGAAACAAAAGTGGCGCACGTCTGACGGCTCTAAGTCGGAAGGCAAGAAGCGGTACCTGCCCGACAAGGCTTGGAAGAACATGACCGCCACTGAAAAGCGGGCGACCAATAGGGCCAAGGCCAAAGGTAATCGTGAGGGCAAGCAGTTCGTTGCTCAACCCAAGAGGATTGCGAAGAAGACCAAGAGGTACAGAAGTGGCTAAGTTGTGGCGAGGCCCGACGCTTGAGGTCAAGCGTGGCAGGCCAGACCCTTTGTGGTGGACGTCGTGGTACGACGCGAAGACGGTCGTCAAGAAGGACGGCCAGTGGCGGACAATAATGACGCCGCAGGGTGACTTTCTCGCGCAGTGTGACGTTGTGCTGCGTGGCGGCTACGACATTGAAATTACTGACGAACTGGCAACCGAGTTGACGGCTGCTGGCTTTTCACAATACATCTCGGAGTTGTGATGTCTTTACATCGTGTGTTGAAGCACCCGCAGTATGTTGAGGGTTGCTTTGGTTGCAAGGCTTCTACGCTGTCGTACCAAAACATGCACATCGCCATGGTGTCTCGCGCCGAAGAAAAAGAGTTGAACGCTTACCGCGATGCGCGTAAATACGGGATTCAACCTAAGACTACAAAATTGAAGGACATTGATGCAGCCGTCAAGGCTTCAGACACCCTCGGCAGGGCGGTAAAGGCGTGAGCACATTTGCGGAAATCGTTGAGGACACTCTTGCAGAGGTGTCTTCGTACGTCAAAAACCAGGAATCAATCACGGTGCTGACGCAAACTGCGACCGACTCGGACACGACCCTGACCGTGGATGATGCGAACAGCCTGAGTCGCGGCATCGTGGAGATCGGTAACGAACTTGTTTACGTCAAGTCTGTGAATGCGACTGCTGGCACCGTCACGATTTTACCGGGCGGTCGAGGGTGGCGCGGAACAACTGCCGCCGCACATGGCCTCAACACTATTGTGCGAAACAATCCGACGTTCCCCCGCGACCAGATCCGTCGAGCAATCAACGACACCATTCGGGGAATCGACCTGCGTGCGCTTTCTTCTCACGAGTTTGAGTTCGATGGAACTACGTACGCTTACGCAATGCCCACAGATTTCCAGGATGTCACGGGCGTCGCCTGGAACTCACCTGATTCAACTGAGGTTTGGCCTCTTATCAAGAGGTATCGAGTTGATCGCAACTTCCGAGTAACGGGTGATACCTCGACGGTTCGCGCTGCTATCGTCTTGATGGAATACCCGACGCCTGGACGGAATATTCGCGTTCAGTACGCGAAGTACCCCACCGCATTGTCTGCGGACACTGATGAATTTGCCACAACCACAGGGCTACCCGCCTCTGCCGAGGATGTTATTCGCTTGGGTGCCATGTGGCGTTTGGTCTCTACTATTGACCCGGGCAAGGTTATTGCAGTGACCCCATCTGCCGATGTGGTGGATGCTCCGGTGCGCCCAGGTGATTCGACGTCCGTTGCTCGATACTTGTACCAGTTGTTCAATGTTCGCCTGGCAGAGGAAAAAGCGAAGCAGCAAGACAACTACTTATCAATCATTCAATACGCGAGGTAACGCATGGGAACTCCTGCTCGGTATTATTCATCTACGGCGGTAACCACCACCCTTTCGTCGTCAATCGGTTCGTCGGATACATCATTGACGGTGGCGTCGTCCAGCGGCTTCCCGTCCAGTTATCCTTACACCCTGATCCTAGAGAAAGACAGTGCCAATGAAGAAATTGTCACAGTCACGTCTCTTGTCGGAAGCAACTTCCAGGTTACTCGTGGCGTGGACGGAACTTCGGCTCGTACGCACTCGGCTGGTACAGCGGTTGAGCACGGTGTCTCCGCTTTGGATTTCACGGATTTTCGCAGCCATCAGGCTGCGGGATCCAATGTTCACGACATCGGAGCGTCGGCGAGCGTTGTTGGAACTGACACTACGCAGACGCTGACGAATAAGACTCTGACTAGCCCGACGATCAACGCTGCGACTTTGAGTGGCACGCTGTCGGGTGGGGCAACCTTGTCGGGCCAGACAATCACAAGCGCCACTTTGGGTGGCGACTTGGCTGCTGGATCTAACAAGATCACGGGGCTGGCTGATCCTGCATCGGCACAGGACGCAAGCACCAAGGCTTACGTCGATTCGGTTATTGCGACAGGCGCATCGAATGCTGCTGCTGCCGCTACGTCGGCTACTGCGGCGGCTACCAGTGCTACTGCTGCTGCCACGAGTGCTACTGCTGCTGCATCTAGCGCGACAGCGGCAGCGTCTAGTGCAACGTCGGCAGAGGCATCGTATGACTCTTTCGATGATCGCTATCTTGGGGCCAAAGCGTCCGATCCAAGTGTTGACAACGATGGCGACGCTTTGGTTACCGGAGCCCTCGTGTTCAATACCACATCAAACGAGATGAAGGTGTGGAACGGATCGGCTTGGCAACTTGTTGACAGTTCTTCTGGTATCGCAGAGACGTTGATTGATGCTAAGGGTGACCTGATTGTTGGTTCCGCTGATGACACGGCTGCTCGCTTAGCGGTCGGTACTGATGGTTTCGTCCTTACCGCTGACTCTGCGGAAGCGACGGGAGTGAAGTGGTCTGCGTCTACGGGTGGCGGGGCTGGCTTGCAAGATATCTTCTTTTTGATGGGAGCGTAAGACAATGGCGACAGCCTACAAATATGCACAAGTACAGGGCACGGCCTCTACGGGAACATACGCCACCCTGTACACGACCCCCGCTTCTACTGAGGCGGTCATTTCGTCCCTCGTGATCTGTAATCAGTCCTCGTCGGCTATCACAGTTCGCGTGGGCTTGGACACAGCGGCTGGCACGCCGGGTGCTGACGAGTTCCTCGTGTATGACGCTAGCGTTGCCGGTAATGACACGTTGGCGTTGACGCTGGGTATTACGTTGGATGCGTCAAAGTCCCTGCGGGTGTCTAGTACAGCGAACAC
>Ga0181591_10002023_pt1 | contig 17436 bp, 26 predicted proteins | sample 071ome_33_FD_133757 | JGI IMG/M metagenome (GOLD analysis project Ga0181591, IMG submission 133757) | Coastal salt marsh microbial communities from the Groves Creek Marsh, Skidaway Island, Georgia - 071412AT metaG (megahit assembly) | ecosystem: Environmental > Aquatic > Marine > Intertidal...
CTGGACTACACCCCCGCTCTGAGCGGCAACGCTGGTCTGAATGGCGATGACAACAGCAGCACCCTTGCTGGTACCCTCAACGGTCGTGTCAAGGTGTATGTTGATCCTTATTCCGCTAACGTAAGTGACAAGCACTTCTACGTTGCTGGTTATAAGGGTAGCAGCGCATATGACGCTGGTCTGTTCTATTGCCCCTACGTGCCCCTGCAAATGGTTCGTGCCGTTGGTCAGGACACCTTCCAGCCCAAGATCGGCTTCAAGACCCGCTACGGCATGGTTGCTAACCCGTTCGCAGAAGGCACCACTCAAGGTGCTGGTGCTCTCACCGCGAATGCAAACCGCTACTACCGTCGCGTACAGGTCACCAACCTCATGTGATCATTCACTCACAAAGAGTGTTACAAAGGACCCTTCGGGGTCCTTTTTTTATTAAATATAGTATATTAGAAAAAACTATGAGTACAGGATCTGTGACAAAAGTTGATTTACTTGCAAGGATTTACAAACTGAAGACTTCTCTGTACAACGGACAACATGAAGACAAAGGGAAGGAATGGCACGATGGTGCCCATTCGGCGCTAACATCTGTGTTAGACATCCTTGATGAGTATTCCAGATGAAGGACTTGGACTTTATAGACCACCTCTTACCTATGGACGACAACGACCTAAAGGAGTTGCAACAGAGAGCACTCCGAATGAAAACTGACATCCTCATGGAAGAACCATGCCCAATCTATGAAGCGGATGAAGAAGATTGGGAGGACTTCTGGTATGGAGAAGAGGCATGAAATGGAAGTGGGGTCCAGAAGCAGAGGTACCAGAACGTCTCACCCGAGAACAAGTTCAGGAGATGATCGATGAATCTGTCTCTGCTGCCATACGCCGTCACAATCGGAATGCTTCGATTATTAGTATGTGTGTTGGTTGGGTTGTTCTTGCACTTTTTGCTGAAGGTTTGCTTCGACTCATTGGAGTGATACCCCCTGTATTGCCATGGCTGAACATTACCTTGAACTGACAGGCATTGTCCTGCTCCTAGTCTTTGCTGGGACTATGTTCTATCACGGTCACATGATCATGAAGAACAAACACGGTTACTGGCATATGGACCAAAAGGAGTGGGACCGTGCTAATATGCGGAAGCGTATCGAAGAACTACTTAAGGACAAATGAACGCAGACTGGCGCTACTCGTATGACCGCATGGAACTGCGACAGCAGGTCTTCATGTCCCTCAAAGATTATCTCAATGAATACCCCCGAGCAGTCTATGAGTTCTCTCATGACTGGGTATCTCAGGGCAACAACAACCTAAATAACCTTGAGACGTGCTTCAAGTGGTTCTTACAGGAACTAAATATAAGGGGTATTACTGAGCAGTATGGCGACCTGGAAGAACCAGATACAGAATAAAAACTTCTTGAGTCCGATTGGATTCAAGTTTACGCTGGCAAAGTATCCCAAGGTTGCCTACTTCTCTCAGTCTGCAAACATCCCTGCAATCAATCTGGGTGTTGTAGAGCAACCTACTTTCTATGGACGTTCTCTCCCCACAGACGGGAACATCACATATGATCCATTCACCATGAACTTCTTGGTGGATGAAGATATCGAAAACTATATTATCTTACACAACTGGATTCGTGGTCTGGGTATCCCCGATAACTTCAGAGAGCGCAGAGATTTCATGGACGCTCAGGGTGAGCTCACCAATGGTATGCAAGGCAATGAAACGAAGTTTGCCGATGCCACGTTGACAGTTCTAAACTCAAACTTTAGATCCAACTTTCAGGTTGTATTTTATGATATACTACCTGTATCTCTCAGTGCTTTGGACTTTAACGCATCTGTAGATGGTACGGAGTATGCTGCAGCGTCAGTGACTTTCAGATATAGATCGTACGAGATTCAAGCGGTTGAGGGGACCCGTAAGACTGAACTCTCCTAATGGCAATCTTAAATCTTGAACGTTTGCAAGAGCAATGGGCAGAGGATGCCCCTCTTGATGAAAACGACCTCGTGAATCAAGCACTTGCTGTGCCTGGACTTCATCAACGTTGGATGACTTACTATAGCACATTCAAGTTAATGCACAGTGATGCCTGTGTGAGCATGAATCGCATCGTCAAAGAAAAGTTTGAATACTACGCTGGCAAAGCACCCGCCAAGGTATACGCAGAAAAACCCTTTGATCACAAGGTACTCAAAGGTGACCTAGATAAGTATGTATATGCCGATGACGATTGGTGTAAAGCGAGACAAAAGATCGATTACCTTGAAACGTGTCTTTATTATATTGAGGGCGTTCTAAGACAGATCTCTAACCGAGGTTACACCATCAAAAACGTTATCGACTTGAGAAAGTTTGAAGCGGGTTATTGATGACTGTTATTAGTAAGAAGAATGAGGTTTACATTAAGGTAAATACCGAAGCCCACATTCACCAGGAACTTGCAGACTACTTCTGCTTTGAGGTTCCTGGCGCTAAGTTTATGCCCCACTACAGATCCCATGTCTGGGATGGAAAGATCCGTCTGTACTCCCCAGGAACGGGAGAGATATATGCGGGTCTTTTTGATTATGTTTGTCACTTCCTAGAGGAGCGAGGTTACAAGTATAAGTTAGAGGAGAGTCAGTTCTATGGATTACCAAATGAATCCGACCCCTTCATCACTCCTGAGGGTGTTGCGGGCTTTGTTAGATCTTTGGGTCTGCCTTTCAAGATCCGAGATTACCAACTCAAAGCAGTATTCTCGGCACTTAAAGCTAATCGCAAACTACTACTCTCCCCCACGGGATCAGGAAAATCCCTGATCATCTACACCCTTGTTAGGTGGCACCTGCAGAAAGATAGAAATATTCTGATCATCGTGCCGACACAATCTCTTGTCACTCAGTTGACACAAGACTTCAAAGATTATGGGTGGGCAGCAGATCATTACGTCCATCAGATTATGGGTGGTCGAGAAAAATACGTTGAAACCCCTGTAGTGGTATCTACATGGCAGTCAATCTACAAGGAACCTAAGAAGTTCTTCAATAGATTTGATGTCATCATTGGTGACGAAGCACACCTCTACAAGGCAAAAAGTCTCGTTGGTATTCTAACCAAGTGTCATGACGCAAAATATCGCATCGGTCTAACAGGTACACTCGATGGCATGAAGACACACCAGATGGTTCTGGAAGGACTGTTTGGTATGTGTAATCGGGTGACCAATACTGCTGACCTGATGGAGTCGGGAATGCTGTCAAAACTGCGTGTGCGTTGTCTGCTATTGCAGCATGGTTTTGTGCCATTCGATGACTATCAGCAGGAGATGGACTATATCGTATCACATCCAAAACGCAATAAGTTTATATCAAAACTGGCAGCAGACTTGGATGGTAACACACTCATCCTATTCAACTACGTCGAGAAGCACGGAGACGTTCTTCATGAGGTGCTAAATACTTACGTGGATGCAGACCGCAAGGTCTTCTACATTCACGGTGGTGTGGAAGCATCCGAACGAGAACGAGCACGTCAGATTTGCGAAAAGGAAACTAACGCAATCATCCTGGCATCCTATGGAACATTTTCCACTGGTATCAACATTCGGAATCTTCACAATGTAATCTTTGCGTCCCCTTCAAAGTCTCGCGTACGAAACCTCCAATCTATTGGTCGTGTCTTACGCAAAGGTGAAAACAAAGCACAGGCAGTGTTGTACGACATTGCTGATGACTGCTCTAGAGGATCAAGACAAAACTACACTCTTCGACATTTGGTAGAACGTATAAAGATCTATCAAGAAGAGAAGTTTAACTACGAGGTCTCCAAGATTAAGTTCAAAAATGATTAACTACGTAAATCACGATCAACAGTTCTTTGGCATCATTAAACTTTCTTCTGGGGAAGAAGTCCTAGGAGAGATGGTGGCAACGGAAGATGTCGAATCTCCTGGCACAACTATTGTGTTCATCACTAATCCTGCACGCTCCAAGCAAGTTCATATTGAGCAGGATGGAAAGCAAGGAGTGGGTGTAGGACTAATCAAATGGCAATACTTCTCGGATGAAGATTTCTACATCATCTCAGAGAAAGATATTATTTCTATTGCCCCCCTGAGTAGGGAAGGCACACTGGCGTACAAACGCTGGTTGAGAAATGAACTTGATGAAGATACCTCAGACGACAGTTATAAGACAGACATTCCAAAACATCTTGGTGGGCGTGGTTCTGTACAAGAAGCAAGGCGTCACCTTGAAAAACTGTTCAAAGCACCCTCATCAGATAAAAGCTAATAGAGTTCTTTTGAACCCTTACAGTGTTAGTTTAATGAGATTATTAGATGTTGTCAAGTCTTGACACATAAACGGTCATTGTGTATCATGGTGTGCAGGTGCAGATATTCCTATGGTACTCATGACCGCAAAGAAAAAACAGCACTACGTTGACAACCGTAAGTTTCTTGAAGAACTTGTAAAGTTCCGCAAGCGGGTGCGTATTGCCAAAGAGCGTGGACTTGAGAAACCACGCATCCCAGAATATATCGGTGAATGCTTTCTGAAGATTGCAACACACCTCTCATACAGACCGAACTTCATCAACTACATGTACAAAGAAGACATGATTGGTGATGGTATCGAGAACTGTGTCCAATACATTGACAACTTTGATCCCGCAAAATCCAGTAATCCTTTCGCATATTTTACTCAAATCGTCTACTATGCTTATCTGCGGCGTATATCTAAAGAGAAGCGGCAGATGGATATTAAGGACAAACTGATTGAGAAGAAAGGTTTTGATGAAGTTTTCCACTCAGATGGCGATCACAGTCATGCTGACATGAACTCGATCAAGTATCGTATTGAAACTAACATGAGGTCGTAATGACACACGAAGAAATGCTTGAGGAAGCAGCAAACCGTGAACAGGTGAATGAGCACACTTGGATCGACGATTGTTTCAGAGTTTATAAAACCCAATATGGACTCTGGCACAGTGCTAAAAGGGATGGGACAGAACTTGTCACTGCTCTGACAGAAGAGCAATGTATCAGTGGTACTAGGTTTTATCTAAAAGGTCTCCAAGATGGTTGGGGAGAAAGTCGAGTTCTTAATGATGGTATTGTTGGAGGCAAACTGTGAGTAAAATCCTGTTGATCACCGATCAGCACTTCGGAGTTCGTAATGACAACCAAGTCTTCATAGACAAATATAATAAGTTTTATAGCAAAGTCGTCATTCCTTTCATTGACAAGTATGGTATAACCGATGTCATTGCCCTAGGAGATACCTTTGACAAACGCAAGAGTATCAACTTCAACTCACTGGACGCTGCGAAGGAGATGTGGTTCACCCCTCTTCAAGATCGTGGCGTGCATCTCACGATGCTAGTAGGTAACCATGATATCTACTACAAAAATACTCTTCGCATCAACGCTCCAGAACTTCTTCTCGGAGAATACGACAACATTACTGTCATCGATGAGCCTTGCCAACGTAATGTTGGTGGTCTTGATATACTTTTTCTGCCTTGGATTTGTGATGACAATCGAGAGCGATCTCGAATGGAAACGGAAAGCAGTAGTGCTCCTGTCTGTATGGGGCATCTTGAGCTTAACGGTTTTGAAGCTATTCCTGGTCATTATATGGAGCATGGTGACGACCCATCCATATACGGAAAGTTTGATCTGGTCTGCTCAGGACATTTTCACATGAAGTCTCAGCAGGGTGCGGTCAACTATCTCGGCAATCCATATCAACTCTACTGGGGTGACTATGGTCAGCAGAGAGGATTCCATGTCCTAAATACTGATACACTAAAGTTAACATTCTTACCCAATCCGTACGATATCTTCCAAAAGGTATACTACGATGATACTAGGGAGATTAAGTTTCCTAAGAACCTCAATGGTTCGTACGTCAAACTTATCGTAGAGAAAAAAACAGATCAAGTTATATTTGATCAAACTATCAAACAACTTCAGACGGCAGGATGTGCTGACCTCAAAATCATCGAAGATCTCAATGTAGATCTAGAGGATGTTGATGAAGCAATCGAAACAGAAGACACACTCACTACCCTTGAGCGTTGCGTTTCTGATCTAGACAATAAAGATGATATCTTTGCTATCTTAAAGTCCTTGTATTTGGAGGCGCAGCAATAGTGGCATACGTATTGACCGAAAAATCATCAGGCGGAGTGTTCGCAGTAACTGACCAACGAAATGGTAATCGGATCATTACGATGTTTGTTGACAAAGATGACGCCGACAGGTATCATGGACTACTGGTAGCGAATGGTTTTACCACACCGCTAGAAGTCTTGGAAATCGATCAAGAAACTGTTCAAGAAAACTGCGAACTCAATAACTATTCATATAGTTTGATCGAACCAGACGATATTATTATTCCCCCTGACGACTTAGAAGACGAATGATTACCTTTGAAAAACTTCGTTGGAAAAACTTTCTGAGCACTGGTAACCAGTTCATTGAAATGGATCTAACGAAGTCACCTTCTACTCTCATTATTGGATCTAATGGAGCAGGTAAAAGCACAATGTTGGATGCATTGTGCTTTGGTTTGTTTAACAAACCTTTCAGGAAGATTAACAAACCTCAACTAGCAAACACGATTAACGAGAAAGAGTGTCGTGTTGAAGTTGAGTTCAAGATTGGCAGTGTAGAGTACAAAGTTGTTCGTGGGTTGAAACCCGCTATCTTTGAGATCTACCGCAATGGATCTTTGCTTGACCAAGATGCAGCGAATCGAGACTATCAAAAATACCTGGAGCAGAATGTACTTAAACTTAACTACAAGTCTTTCACTCAGGTTGTTATTCTCGGTAGTAGCACTTTTGTGCCTTTTATGCAGTTGCCTGCTGCTCATCGAAGAGAAGTTATCGAAGATCTCCTAGACATTCAGGTCTTCTCTCAGATGAATGCAATCCTTAAGGATCGAGTAAAGGATGCAAAGGAAGAGATTGGTAACTGCAATCATGAACTTGCACTTGCACAACAAGCAGTAGACCTCAAGACTGATAACATCAGGAATCTTGAACTGCAGTCAACTGCATACCTTGAGGAAAAGAAACTCAGATTACAGAAGAACATCGGTCGTATCTCTGAGATTGATACTGAGGTGGAATACATGCAGAGTATTGTCACCGAGATGGAACCCAAGGTTGTCAACCTTGATAATCTGAAAGAGCAGTATGACAAACTCAAAGAGTTTCGTACCAAGATCAAGCAGAACTTGGATCAAACCAAGAAGAGTAAAGCATTCTACGAGAACAATGATGAGTGTCCAACGTGTACTCAGACCATTGAGGAAGTGTGGAAAGCGGAGCAGTGTGAGTCTTTAACCGAGAAGATTCAGAAGTATGATGTTGGTGTGAATGATCTCACAGATAAGATCAAAAACATTCTTGCTAGCATTGATGAGGTTGAAACGGTTAACAAAGATCTTGTTGATAAACGATACACCATCAACTCTCTTCTGAAAGAACAGTCACGTCTGCAACGTGATAACACTAGACTGGATGAGGAGATCAATGCTGGTTCTCCCAACATTGATAAAGAACGTGAAGTTCTGGATGGGTTGCTCAAGGCAAGCGAAGAGAAACAGTTTGCATGTTCACAGATCAATAAGCGATTCGGTGATCTGAAAGTTGTTGGTAACTTGCTCAAGGACGGTGGTATCAAGACCAAGATCATCAAGAAGTTTGTTCCTACCATTAACCGCCACATCAACAAGTATCTGCAAGAGATGGATTTCTTTGTGAACTTCACTCTTGACGACGAGTTTAACGAGGTTATCAAGTCTAGGTTCCGTGATGTTTTTACCTATGCATCTTTCTCTGAAGGAGAGAAGCAGAAGATTGACCTGGCACTGCTATTCACCTGGAGACAGATTGCTAAACTAAAGAACAGTGTTTCTACAAACCTCCTGATTCTTGATGAAGTATTTGATTCTTCCCTAGATAGTGCAGCAACTGTAGATTTGCTTAAGATCCTCAAAGGACTTCCACAAAGCACCAACCTTTTTGTTATCTCACACAAAGGTGAAATCCTTCTGGATAAGTTCCACCGCACTGTGAGTTTTGAAAAACCAAACGACTTCTCTAAGATGACGGAGATTGAATGATGGACACAGTAGTAATCTATTCAAATGGCAGTCAAGAGTGTGAACGCATAGCAATGCTTCTTGAATCTCTCGGTGGTGAGTTTCACGAATACCTTCTTGGTGTTGACTTCAGCGATCGTCAGTTCCATGCTGAGTTCGGTTCTGAAGCAACCTATCCCCAAGTGTCTATCGGTAGTAAACATATTGGTAGCATGAAAGAAACCTTGCAGTATATGAACGACAAAGGATTGTTTACCTGATGTGGAGACTATGGTGTTATGCACTCGGAAAAAAAGAAGGAAGAGACCGCAAAGACTCAGATAACATTGCTCGTATACGGACTGCTATACTTCTCACTTATCTTGTCACTAACTGTTTCATTGTCGCGGGGGTGATCCGTCATTGGAACGATACGCCAGAGGCACCTATATGCCCCTCTAGCGTGCCTGTACGCGATGCTATATAGTAGAGGAGTCATTCGAGCATAAAACCGTGACTACGCCAAACTGGCAGCACAACTCTGGCAAACCCCAGAAGCGACATTTGAAACCTCAAGCATTACGGCAAGCAAAAGCACGCCGTAGACAGTTGCTAAACCGTCTACCAAAGACCTCCGACAAGCGTCGGGGGTCTTATTGTGTATGGGTAACCGAGACAGAGACATGACCACCACTCCCGACATCAAAGGTACGCTCGCCCGTCTGCTTGCCACCGAGAATCTGATCGTTGAGCACGCTGTCTGTGAGACTGCATCGTTTGACGTTGACCGTCGTGTACTCAAGTTGCCTATCTGGAAAGATCTGGACAACGACACCTATGACCTGCTCGTTGGTCACGAGGTTGGTCATGCTCTGTTTACTCCCCCCAGCAGTGAGTATGAGGTTCCTGATGACATTCCTAAGTCTTACGTCAATGTGACAGAGGATGCCCGTGTAGAGAAACACATGAAGACCAAGTTCCCTGGTCTGGGCAAGTCCTTCTATCGTGGTTACAACAACCTGCATAACAAAGACTTCTTTGGTATTAAGGATCGTGACCTCAACCAACTCAAACTGATCGACCGTATCAACCTGCACTGTAAGATCGGTGCTTATGCAATGATCCCCATCAGTGCAGAGGAGCAACAGTATCTTGATCTGGTCAAGGAGTCTGAGACCTTTGATGATGCAGTGATTGCTGCTCGTGTGTTGTGGGATCTGCAGAAGCAGGAGCGTGAGAAGCAGCAGGATGCCCCCGCTGCCAACGATGACTCTGAGAAGGATGGTGTCAGCGGTGAGTCTGAGCAGGAGAGCAATCCTGTTGAGTATGTCAACGATGACAATGGTCAGCAGTCCGACAGCAATGACGATGATCGTGATGATGCTGATCTTGACACTCCTTCTTATGAACAGGGTGGTTTTGATGAGGCAGAGACTGATACCAATCTCGCAGACAATCTTGCAAACGCTGCATCCAAGAACTCTTGGGATGAACCTCGCTACATTGAGATTGACAATCCCGATCTCAATCGTGTGATCACTCCGATGAAGTGGGTGCGTGAGAACATTCGTCAGTTCTGGAATCAGATTGATGAGGATCGCAAGAAGTTGGATAACGACTGCCTCACCTTCAGCATTCTGGATATGGAGTTCAACAAGTTCAATGACTCCACCAACCGTGAGGTGAACTATCTCGTTAAAGAGTTCGAGATGAAAAAGTCTGCAGCATCCTATGCACGTCAGACGGTATCCCGCACTGGTGTTCTCGATACTCGCAAACTACATACTTACAAGTTCAACGAAGATCTCTTCAAGAAGATCACTTCTACCCCTGACGGTAAGAACCATGGTCTGATCTTCCTGCTTGACTGGTCTGGTTCTATGTCAGATCACATCTATGAGACCGTCAAGCAACTGTTGTCTCTCGCATATTTCTGCCGTAAAGTCAACATTCCTTTCACCGTGTATTCCTTTGTGTATGATCACTACCTGACTGCACTGGGTCTTGGTGAAGGTGAGGTTCCCCAACCCTTAACCGACAAGCGTGATCACACCATGGTGTTTGATGGATCCTTCCACCTTGTCACTCTGCTTGATAGTGAGTCAAACAAGCGTGACTTCACCGAGTCTGCAAAGCATCTGTTCCGTATTGCATACCAGTATGGTGTTCGTAACTGGGACTATGCTCGTCAGTCTCGTTGGAATCACATTCCTATCCCTGGGTTCATGCACCTGGGTGGCACCCCTCTTAACGAGGCAATCGCCACTCTGCCTGCCCTGATCCCCGCATTCCGTTCTAAGCATGGTGTTGAAAAACTCAACGTTGTCATCCTGACTGACGGTGAGTCCAACTCCTCTTCCGAATGGGTGCACAAGGATTACACTCGGACTGACGGTCAGACGGTCAGTAATGTCTTCTGCTCCGCTATTCGTGACAACACTCGTCTTCGCCACCGTGGCACTGGTCGTGTGTTCCGTGAAACTTCCTGGCAGCATCAGTACACTGACGCACTTCTGGAATATGTTCAGGCAATACATAAGGATGTTAACATTCTCGGATTCCGTATCGGATCTTCTCGTGAGTGCACCCGTGTGATCACAAACTACCTGGGTTACAGTGGCGACAAGTCGTTCAAAACCCAGACCGAGTTCAAGAAGAACCGTTCTGTGAGCATCACCGACAGTGGATATGAAGAGTTGTACCTGATTGCTTCCTCTGTGCTGGATAACGATGTAGAGTTTGATGTGAAGGAGGATGCTACCAAGACTCAGATCCGTTCTGCATTCCGCAAAACGCTCAAGGGCAAAGCAGCAAACAAGAAAATCCTTTCGTCGTTCGTTTCTCAGATCGCATGAACATCTTTGCAGTTGATGAAGATCCAGTTCTGGCAGCAGGTATGTTGCCAGACAAACACATCGTCAAGATGCCACTAGAAACAGCACAGATGCTGGCGATTATCTATAGTCCTCACTATCATGATATCGCCCCCCTTTTCAAAGCGGACGGTACAGTGTATAATACTAAAAAGGGTGCTTTCAAAAATCATCCTTGTACTAAGTGGGCAGCAGCAACCAAACATAATATCGCTTGGTTAATCGAACATGGTCTAGCACTATGTCACGAGTACACCTATCGCTACGGTAAGGTTCATGCTTGTCAGAACACAATCGAGATGGCAAACATTATGTGGAGTGGTGCATGTTCTAATAAGCACTCTCCATTTGTTCGTGCCATGCCCGATGAGTACAAACTTGATACCAGCATTGACACAGTGACTGCGTATCGCATGTATGTTGCTTCAAAACCTTGGGCAGCGGGCAACTACCTTCGTAAACCTGATCGTAAACCTGATTGGATATGAGACACATTCTCTTCACCCTCAAAGGGTGTTCCGCTGTCCTTCTTGATGACGAACAATATATTCGAGATGTCATCTATCATGCCAGCGTAAAGTGTCAGTCTACTTTGTTGGCACTTAACTCGCATAAGTTTGATCCTCAAGGTGTAACTTGCGTGGCAATGCTTGCTGAAAGTCATATCAGCATTCACACTTGGCCAGAGTTAGGTATGGCAGTGTGTGATGTCTTCACTTGTGGAGACCACACTACACCTCAGGATGGGGTGGATTATATGTATGCCATGCTGCACGCTACCAATGTGGTCAGTCAGGAGTTCAAGAGACCACTTGCCTAACCGTCCACTCTGCCCCAGTCTGCCCCGACTCTGCCCCTATAATAAGTGGGTAATCAACGGAACACCACATGCCTCGCCTTTCTAACGTGACCACTGAAGACCTGATCTCCTATCTGACCAGCACCTTTGGTCCCGAAGTTTCGACGGCAAACCTTGTTGCTGCATCTGATCACTTCGGTGTATCTTATCCCACTGTCACTAAGCGTCTTGATCAATATAAGTCTGGTCGCGGCAAGTGGAATCTGACCGTGCAAGAAGCACGAGAGAAACTGGAGCAGCAACTGTCCAACAATGTTACCGTACAGGAAAATACTAACTTGATTCCAGCAGAAGATAACAACTTTGTCCCGTTCGGGAACTTCCGAGACGTTAAAAAGATCATCAAGTCTGGTATCTTTTACCCAATGTTCATCACTGGTCTGTCTGGTAACGGTAAGACCTTCTCTGTTGAGCAAGCATGTGCCCAACTAGGTCGTGAACTGATTCGGGTCAACATTACTATTGAGACTGATGAAGATGATCTTATTGGCGGTTTCCGTCTGGTTGACGGTAATACTGTGTGGCACAATGGTCCTGTTATTGAAGCACTTGAGCGAGGTGCTGTTCTCCTCCTTGATGAGATTGACCTCGCAAGCAACAAGATTCTTTGTCTCCAGTCCGTTCTGGAAGGCAAGGGCATTTTTCTAAAGAAGATTGGTCGCTATGTCACTCCTGCTAGTGGTTTTACTGTGGTTGCTACTGCTAACACTAAAGGTAAGGGGTCAGAAGACGGGCGGTTCGTCGGAACCAACGTCCTCAACGAAGCGTTCCTCGAACGATTCCCACTGACCTTTGAGCAAGAGTATCCCACCCCCTCCGTGGAGAATAAAATGCTCCACAACTATTGCAAAGAACTCAACTGCTGCGAAGAGTCCTTCATTAACTCTCTCGTTTCCTGGGCAGACATCATCCGCAAGACCTTCGCTGAAGGTGGTGTTGATGAGGTAATCTCTACCCGTCGTCTGGTGCACATCATCCGTGCCTTTGCTATCTTCGGTGACCGTCTCAAAGCAATCAAGGTCTGCCTCAACCGTTTCGACGACGAAACCAAGCAATCTTTCATCGAACTGTATGATAAGATTGACTCTGAGGTTGACACTGCCAACGTCCTCACCGATGTTGCACCTTTCTGAAAAACGTAGTACACTTAACCAAGTCTGATTATGGCAATGAAGTACAGTGAAGATACCATTCTTGAGGAACTGCGTGCCTATGTGCTGAGCACATACGGTCAACACTATTCCTCAGGTAATGATTCTATCCAGACACTTGATTTGATTGAAGCATGTGGTGACGCTGAGGCATTCTGCCGAAGCAACATCCTCAAGTATGCTTCCCGCTACGACAAGAAGGGTACCGCCCGCAGAGACATCATCAAGATTCTGCACTACGGTATGCTTCTTCTCCACTTCAACGACAAAAACGCACAAACTGAAACGTATCCTCAATGAGTATTAGTCTTTCCCCTGTTACCTATGACCTGCTGAAAAACTTCAGCAATATCAACAAGTCGATTGTTATTGAACCAGGCAGCAAGATCAGCACTATCTCACTGAACCGCAACATTCTTGCTCGTGCTACGGTTCCCGAGGACTTTCCTCATCAGATGGCATTCTATGATCTGTCCACCTTCCTGGGTGGTATCTCCCTGATCGAACAACCTGAACTTGACATCGATGAGCGTCGTTGTCGTGTGAAGTCTAAGAACGGTCGGTCTAGCACCACGTTCTTCTACGCTGACCCCGACATCATTACCTCTCCTCCTAAGAAGGAGTTCAGTCTCCCTGACACTATCACTTCGTTTGATCTGCCGTCTGAGACTCTGATCACCATCGAACGTGCCGCTAAGATGTACATGGTCCCTGACCTGTGTCTGTCTACCAGCAACGGCAAGATGATTCTTTCTGTCACTGACAAGAAGAATGACACCAGCAACGCATTTGAGATTGAGGTTGGTGAGGACGACCGTGACTACTGTTTCTGCTTTAAGGTTGAGAACCTCAAAGTTATGTCACAGGCACAACGCTCCGCCACTTCTGTCAACTATTCTGTGAACATCTCGGACAAGAAGGTTGCACACTTCAAGGGTCAAAACCTTGACGTTGAATACTTCATTGCCCTTGAACCTGACTCCGTATCCTGATCGCTGATTACACATTATGTTTCTCTGGGTTGAAGAATATCGTCCTAAGACTATCGATGAGTGCATCCTGCCTGACTCCACCAAGGAAGTCTTCAGGGGGTTCCTAGAACAGGGCGAGATCCCCAACCTGCTCTTGTCTGGCACCGCTGGTGTCGGCAAGACCACAGTTGCTAAGGCACTGTGCACCGAGTTGGGTGCTGACTACATCGTGATCAACGGTTCCGATGAAGGTCGTTTTCTTGACACCGTTCGGAACCAAGCGAAGGGGTTCGCTAGCACCGTCTCTCTGACCTCTGAGGCACGCCACAAGGTCATCATCGTTGATGAGGCGGATAACACCACCCCTGACGTGCAACTGCTGCTCAGGGCGTCCATAGAGGAGTTCAGCAAGGTCTGTCGATTCATCTTCACTTGCAACTACAAGAACAAGATCATCGAACCTTTGCACTCCCGTTGTGCCGTGGTTGACTTTGCTCTCAAGGGCAGTGACAAGACCGCCATTGCTGGTCAGTTTTTCAAGCGAACTCAGGATATTCTCTCCAAGGAGAGCATTGACTTTGATCCCAAGGTTGTCGCTGCCCTGGTCAAGAAGCACTTCCCCGACTTCCGCCGCACTCTGAATGAGTTGCAGCGGTATTCCTCTCGCGGCAAGATTGACTCTGGTATCCTTGCTCAGGGTACCGATGTACAGATCCAAGACCTTGTTAAATATCTACGAGGTCGTGAGTTCACCAATATGCGTAAGTGGGTTGTTCAGAATCTGGACAACGAACCCACTAAGATCATGCGGAAAGTCTATGACTCGCTCTACGATTACCTTGAACCCAAGAGTATTCCTGAAGCAGTCCTCATCATTGGTGAGTACCAGTACAAGTCCGCATTCGTTGTTGACCAAGAGATCAACTTGGTGGCATTTCTGACCGAGATTATGATGCGTTGTGAGTTCAAATGAAACTAGATCTGAAACCAATCTCTAATATCCATAAACTCTTCCCCGTTGATGTTATGGAGTTTCAGGATATTGAGATTGACCAGTCTGTTATTCACGCTCTTCGGCATGAAGAGATGGGACTGTATAACTTTCCCAATACTGTCTACACATCTCGGGGAGATCTACACAAACGTCCAGAGTTTTCTAATCTCCTGCGACAAATCCAAGAGTGCCTGAACTCTTACATGGTTCACTACTATCTGGATACTGAAAAACTTGCAGTATCATTGATGTGGGCAGTGTTATCTAGAGAGAACTCAGGCGGATGTCATCCGATGCACCGTCATGCAATGTCGGTTGTGTCGGGTATTTTGTATCTGACAGATGGTGTATCTACAGTGTTCCATGATCCAGTCACTGCACGAAACTATGATACACTGGAAGTCATGAGGAGAGATGGATGGGAACCCTACGAGTATATTCCTGCTCGTAAGGGTACACTAATCCTATTCCCTGGTTGGTTTATGCACAGTTCTAAACCAAATACTGAAGACCAAGAACGCTGGTGCATTTCCTTCAACACTATGCCTGAAGGTGATACCAACAATACTGCTGATGATTACCCTCAAGTGAGATTGAAAGTGTTATGAAGAAGTTGAAGACACCTCTGAGATATCCTGGCGGTAAGTCTCGTGTTGCTGATCAACTAATGAAGTGGTTTCCTGAGCAGATTGCTGAGTTCAGGGAACCTTTCTTGGGTGGAGGGTCAGTAGCAATCGCGTTCAGCAAAGCAAATCCTGATATCCCTGTGTGGGTGAATGATAAGTATGATTACCTCTATAACTTCTGGACAGTCCTCCAAGACTATGGAGATGATTTGTCTGATGTTCTGCAAGCAATCAAACTTGAGCATGATGATGAACCCAAAGCAAAGGAGTTATTCATCAACGCTAAGGAAGAGATTCACGAAGCAGATTCTTTTCGTCAAGCTGTTCTTTTTTGGATTCTTAATAAGTGCTCTTACAGTGGGTTGACTGAGAACTCTGCGTTCTCTGCCACTGCATCTCGGCAGAACTTTACTGTGCGTGGTGCTAAAGCACTGAAAGAATACTCTGACATCATTCAGTCATGGAGCATTACCAACTATGACTACACTGATCTGATGCAGGAACCAGGAGAGGACATCTTTGTGTTCTTGGATCCTCCTTACATGATTGGATCTTATCTGTATGGTTCTAATGCTGCCCTGCACAAGGAGTTTGATCATGACTGGTTTGCACAGTCTTGCAAAGCATGTCCACATAAGTGGATGGTCACCTATAATGTGAAGGATGAGATCTCCGAAGCGTTCTCTGAGTATGAACAACGCAACTTCCATATCACATATGGTATGCAGCATCGCAGAGACAATCGGAAGCAAGAACTTCTCATCACAAACTACGAAGTCGAACCTCTCACCCCTGTAGAACTACTCTATGTCTAATCACGAGATCCCTCTTAAAGATTATCTAAACAGCATCAACCTCAAGCAGGGTGATCTAACTGAGGATGAGAGGGCAATGGCAAAGTATCCTGCCTTTGTTATCAATAAGTGTATGGGTGGGTTTATTGATACTGTTATGAATGCCAATGCCATGAACGGCATGGCACATATTGACAAAGATCTTCAATATCAGTTTTATCTATATAGTGTTAGGAAATCCAAAAGATTTTCCCCTTGGCAGAAGAAGGAGTCCAATAAGGACATCGATCTTGTAAAGCAGTATTATGGTTACAACTATGAGAAAGCGGAACAAGTTTTGCGGATTCTGACTAAAGAACAACTTAGCATTATTAAATCAAAACTTGATATTGGAGGAAAAAGATGAGTGATGAGATCAAGTGGTCTCAAGATCTGATGTTGGAAGTCTCCCTTCGTGAACCCGATGATTTTCTAAAAGTCCGTGAAACTCTGACAAGAATCGGCGTCGCATCTCGCAAGGAAAGAAAACTATATCAGTCCTGCCACATCCTGCATAAGAAGGGCAAGTATTATATTGTCCACTTCAAAGAACTGTTTGCTTTGGATGGCAAACAAGCAACCATCAGTGAGAACGATGTGCAACGACGTAATAGGATTGCACGTCTGCTTTCAGACTGGGGTTTGATTACAGTAGTTAATGAACTCGTAGAAGATCAACTGGCACCACTGAACCAAATCAAAGTTCTGTCCTACAAGGATAAGAGTGAGTGGATTTTGGAATCGAAATACAACATCGGCAAAAAGAAACAGCCAGTTGAAGCTTGATTTCAGATAAATAGATGAGCCTCGTCAGCTCGTTCAATGTCAGAAGAAGTTCAGAAATCTCCCAAAGAGGAGGTTAAAGAGGTCGAAAAGAAGAAAGGTCCGTTTGCTAAACTAAAGGATGCTGCTACTGATCATGAAGGTCAGTTAGAAGCGATCAGCACAATGGTTAGACTTGGTATTCTTATCTGGTCTGGTGGTATTCTTACGCTTGCCTACATCAAACTACCTGCTGCTCTTGGTATTCCTGA
>Ga0181591_10002030_pt1 | contig 17401 bp, 26 predicted proteins | sample 071ome_33_FD_133757 | JGI IMG/M metagenome (GOLD analysis project Ga0181591, IMG submission 133757) | Coastal salt marsh microbial communities from the Groves Creek Marsh, Skidaway Island, Georgia - 071412AT metaG (megahit assembly) | ecosystem: Environmental > Aquatic > Marine > Intertidal...
AATGAACGCGGCGGAATTTGAAGATGTTGCAGATTCTGTGTGGGCTGAATATGCTGAATCGATGCAATCTTAACTAACACCACCAACCACAATTCCCGTCACATTTTTAAATGAAACTCATGCAATTCCAAGTCACTGCTATTAAGTTTGACCTTGATTGTGATGCTGCCGATGAAGAGTTAACTCCTCAAGATGAGAAAGATTTGCATGATGATTACATCGGCACATTTTGGGAGGCAGATGATGAAGATGATTTAGTAGAAGAGATTACCGCTGCATCAGGCTGGTGCATTAGTTCAATCGATTACCGTCACATTCTTAAGTGATACGAATTAATTAACCCCACAAACTAACAACAATTTAGGAGGAATCTCCCATGCTTAAGTATCACCTCTCTCGCTACAGTGGTAACGCTAAAACCGGCAAAATGCCGGTCTCAACATCATCTCACGCGACATGTCCTAAGACATGCCCGTTCTACAGTAACTGCTACGCTAGTTCCGGCTTCCATCTCCGCATGCATTGGAACAAGGTAACCCAGGGATTGCGCGGCAATTCTTATACTGAATTTCTAGAGCAGATTGCTAACTTACCTGCAGGAATTCTGTGGCGACATAATCAAGCGGGTGATCTTTACAAGCCCAATACAATCCAAGGTCGCAAGATGTTGCGTCAACTTACGGCGGCAAATAAGGGCAAGCGTGGTTACACTTACACCCATCACAAACTAACAAAAAACACTGTAGAGGCTATTCGAGAGGCTAACGCTGCAGGGTTTACTGTTAACGTCAGCACAGAATCTGAAGCGGCTGCCGATGATGCAATCGCTAAGGGATTGCCGGCTGTAATGGTAGTAAAATCTACTGAAACTAGAACCAACTGGCAAACCGCTAACGGTAACAAGGTAGTAGTTTGTCCAGCACAGCGAAGGGATGATATTACCTGCTCTAAGTGTCAGCTTTGCCAGAACCGCAAGTGTAACTTAGTGGTGGCATTTAAGGCTCACTCGGTCAACAAAAAAGCAATCGATGAGATCCTGAATTAAAATAAATTAGGCTCGCTAATTGCGGGCCTTTTTTATAGTAATACGTACTAGTACAAATGTACCTGTGATCGTGAAACCAAACTTAACAAAGGAATGTAACGCCAGGGCTCCGCCTAGGCCGGAATGAGTCCGACTTGCAATAGCCGCTTGTAGCACATTTGCACTACTTGCTTATTGAGAATGAGAGTCATTATCGCTATGACTAGTACAAAATTACCACTGCTTATTGAGAACGAGAGTCATTATCGTTATGCGTCATGGCGCATAGAGGCATTGTTACGAAATGTAACGACTAGTACGCCTGTACTACCCTGTAGTACGCCCGTACTACCACTTGGGGGGCGAATCACTATCATATCACTATCATGCGCACCTGCGAAAGCAGTTCGCCTCAAGCTGACGTGACTCGACCCCGGTCGCGGCTTCAGGCGCCGTGTTCGTCCGAGACTGGATACTTCGGATAGTTCTTGTATGCATTACGCATAAGATCCTTGAGGCGATCTATGCTGTTCTGCATTTTAGTCTTGGCATCAGAGCTGGAATTGTCCATATGATGCTGTGTGCAGGAGAGGTTCCAGGCACGTTCCAAATGCTTGATGTCTGAGAGTTTTGCAGGAGCGTCCCGATCTTGATCCAGAATGACATCCATGCATGGAATCAGAATGTCTTCCAAATAAGTCTTTGTGCTGTCAGCTAGATCCCATGTTGAATCATCGTCATCGCTCTGCATGAGCATCAGAACAATAATTTCTTTTTGTGCTTTGTCGAGAATTTCAACTAATTGATCAAAAGCCGCCATGATGTGGGGGTTGCGGTCGATTGAATGCTAGCTCGGATCCCAGTGATGGCAAGGCCTGTCCCTGACAGATTAAAAAAATTAATAAAAATATTATTTATTAAAATAAAAATTTATTTATGAGCAGAAGGCAGTCTCATGCAATGCTCCAAGTAGGAAGTCACCAGGGTCAACTCGTTGATTTTAATTTCAATCTCAACGATAAAACGCGAAATGTACTGTGCATCGGCTTCTGTTGGAGCGTATTCCAACCAGTGCCTTGCGTTTTCTAAAATGCGACACAGATAATACAAGCTTGGGTTGGTTGGCAAGTGTTGTGATTTCATGTATCAATTAATGCAACAAACTAGCCTACCTTCAAAATATCGCCTATAAGGCCTTTGTAATACCTCTCGGCCATCGTGACACCTAAAATATAATTCAGAGGCCTTCTAGGGCCTTCTAGATGCCTCTCAGCGCCAATGGAAGTATATTCCAGTCGTCAGAATGTGATGCTGAGCACGCAAACTCGCCTGCGCGTTGAATTTATTTGCGATTGCATTGCTTCTGGCAAAGCTGTTGGTTTGGACGATATGGCATGGATTCAGAAGTGGGCAAACGTCAATCCAACAGTGGCAAAAATGCTCAGGCAAGCACGCCGTAAAGCTGTAAGCGGTGAAAATGCCACCGAGCTGGATGAATTCTGTAACGCGATGGACATCGGTGACCCGGATCCAAGTAACCATCTAGAGGGACCTCAAGACCCCGTCGACCTCGCTCAATGGTTCACCGATCGGCAAAGGTGGTTCAGAGGTGAGCAGTAGCACTTCAGATGACAAAGCCCCTGGGGCTCGGCTATGATTTTGGCAAATCAGCTGAGGCACCACCATGTTCAGCCAGTATTTGAAGCAAATCAGCAAGTCTTACGAAAGCTTTTACGAAGCCAAGGCAGAAGCGCAGCTGTTTGAAATGATTCGCGGTGATAAGGAATTAACCTATAGAAACTTAAGGAAAGTTGTTAAGAATATGTACTGGGACCTCTCTCTGCAGTGCAATGAGCACGGCTGCTACTTCATCCAAGACGATATCCAGAAAAAACCAATCTATTCCGCTCCAATCGGTTCCCTTGAGCGCGTAGCTCAATGGATGTTTGACGGCGTTCTTGAATGTCGTAAAGCCAAGCAACTCAAGACTTTAGTCTCGGCAACAGCAGAACTATAAGCACAAAAAGGAGACCAGTAAAAATACTGCCTCCATATAATGCAAAATTATGAGCCACTAGGTCTCGGGTATGTCCTCTTTGGCTACCGCTACTAGCCTAGATCTCATCTGTTCATTTATGTTTGCTAACAGCTCATGTGCATGATCTAGATCGTAGGCGCCGACAATATAATATTTTTTTGTTTCCGTATCCTGGAAGTAAAACTTTTCGAGAGGCCTGACTTCGGCTTCATCCACAAATAAAAAAGCAGCCCGGAAAGGCTGCCAATTAATCAAAACTCGTGGACTTGGCCTTTTACCGTGATCTTAAACACACGGTTTACATCGAAGGAGCGCCAAGTGGTTTTGCCCTCTTCCTTGTTGTTCACCTCACGGATGCGGATGATGTCAGGATTGGAAGAAGGCTTGCCGGTACCGACGATCTCGTTGAAATCACGAGGGTTGAAGGTGATGTGGCGCTCAGTGCCGTCTTTCTTGGTGAAGTCAACGCCAACGAAGGTGGAACCAGCGCCAGCGATGAGTTGCTTGATCTGTTCGAGCTTGGTCATTTGAGGGATCCCTCTTGGACCCCTCAATTATAACACCATCAATGGCAGACCTGTCAAGCCCTTAAACGGTGTGCTTGATGCCTCGATACTTCAGCTCTGCATGGGGCTCATCACGGTTCCCCTTGTGAGTCTCATAACTGTTGCCCCGGTACACCAGGGCAGCATGCTGGGCATCTTTAACGCGCTGGTCACGCAGAATACGCTGACGCAGCAATTCGAGGTGGTTCATTGAACGTCTCCACAGCTCAGAGCCCCGTTGCCTGCTCTGAAATCATGCGGTCCCGAAGGACTCAACGTTGCCCTATTTTACCTATCTGACCAAGGGAAATATGTTCCGTAAAGCATTGTTGCTTCATAATGTTGGCCTTCTCTAATCAGGCGCTCGATCTCCTTGCGAATCGCTTTTAGCTCTTCGTCGCTGAGGTCTTGCGGACGCAATCGCTTTAGTTCATTTATATCCCTCATATCCCAGCTTGCCATAAAAAAATCCCCCCGAAGAGGGATTGTGAGTATTTTATGACTTACTAAGTCATGACCAACAACTGAACGCTAACGTCCTAAGTTACCGCCACCACTGGGTTTTCAGCCGAACAAGCCGTACCCAGAGAACCGTCAAACAAGCTTGATGTGCATGACGTCGGAAGTTACTTCGACATCCTGATCCTGAGACAGGCAGAGATTGTAAAGACTGTCTTCACCCTTCCGGTAAAAGACACGCATACGAGGAACAGTAAAAACTTCTTCCAGCGAGGCGAAGATGTTGTTGATGCTATCCACGAAGTTGCTGGACCATTTTAAGGGCTTTCCATTTTCCTGCCGATAATGCAGGAAATAAGGAGGCATGAAGGTAATGGTCTTCAGGCGGTTGGTCTTTGGATCAATTCGAAAATCCAAATACAAATCCTTGGACTCCCGATACAGGAAAGTCGTCTTGCAACCATCAGAGCTATGGTCGCGAACAACTTCAGAGCCGTATTTGGGATGTCCGATATGGATCATCCGCTGCTTGTCAAGCTTGCCCTGCCAAAGGGAATCAAGTTTGACCCGGTCGTGTGCTAGCTGGTTGTGGATGCTCATGGGAGAGTCCTCCGTGACTTGAGTCATTATTGCTTGGGCTTACCGAATCTGTCAAGGGGGACCTTAGTGCGCTGATTCTCAGCATGAGCGTTGCAAGTCTCTTTGTAACCGGGTGGCTCAAGGTCAGGACGCTTGGCAAAAATATCATTGAAGTCAGGAGCGGGGATTCCCTTTCTCATTTGAATTCTGGCGGAGATTGATTCGGCACTGCTTTCCAGTACCACCAGCGTTGCGTTTCGTTATCAAGGCGTTCGTTGTACATGGTCAACACTTGCTGCCATTCATTGCCCCACGAGTCGTGACCGATAACAGAATAAGAATGGCATCGCCTTGCAGCTAAATCGGCTACATACCTTGGGCCAATGCGCCTCCAAGAAGGTTCCTTTCCTTTCCAGCTGATGCGACAGCATGGCCAAGGCAATTCTTCCCTGTCAAAGAGAACGCAGACAGGGCCAAGGATCTCGTAGCTAAAGCTGCCGCCAGGGGAACTTATCCAGTCCCCCGAATCAAGCAGCTTCATTTGCCGCGACGACGCTTGACTTTCTTTGCTTCTTGTTCAGTGATCTCAGTCAAGCAGTACATCTGACCATTCATGAGCATGATCACGTCTTCAAGGGAATCCCTGAAGGCTTCTGTCTGCTCAATTGCATCCGCAACATCAGTGAACAGCATCTCCTTTACGTTGCCTCCGTGATCAGAGAACAACTGTGCTTCATCTTCCTTGAAGATATAGCGAACGAGGATTGTTTCGGGCTGCATGGGCCTGTGCCGTTACTTCAATTTACCAGAATCAGCTGGATTCGCTTGGTTGATTTTGTGTTTCTGTCGGGTTTTCTTCAGGTTTTTGATTTACTTCAGGTTCTGGTTGTAAAAGTTGACGCGCCTCCTGTTCCTCCAGGCTCGACACCAGATTCTCTTGACGGTCGCCCTCGATCCGCTCAATTTCCTGATCCACAACCAAGTCAGGGTCAAGGATCCCGCCACGTTGCAGTTCATCCAGAACAGTCACCTTGCTCAGCAGGCCAGACGTGTACAGGTTGACCAGTTGGGCCATCTCGGAGGCACCCAGCGGCTTGTTGATCAGCGAATCGTTGATCGCTAACCCAGATTCAGGGGTAATCTGCTCGACCTCACCCGCGTACCAAGCCCAAAGCCTCATGACATAACCGAACATGCTGGTCTTATTACGGACCAATGCCGAGACGCTTGAGGCGACCTGAGACGCCCGCAAAGATGCTTCTGTAGCGGTTTTTACGTTTGCCCCATATAGGAAGTTCAAAGAGCTGCGATCCATCAGCTCTTCAATGTGGATAATCTCTGCCTGGTGGCGCTGCAGGCTCATGCCAGTCGGTTCAGCGAATTTAAAATCGCCACCATCTGCAGAAAGATCAACTGCAGTATTGGGTCCAATAATCAGAGGTGCTGGACGCCCATCAGGACCAACAGTTGCCCCTTTCCGTACAGGAACAGGCATCGCACACTTATGAAGAAGTTCTGACAGGTCAGAACGCATCTGGAAATGCTGAATGCTCAGATCAGCCAAACCAGAAAGAGGTAGATCACCAGCAGCGAATCGGGTAGTCGAAGCCCCGTACCAAACAATCGGGACAACCGGAAGAGTCGTCTCAACTGAATTGATCAGCTTATTGACCCAACGCTTAGGACCAACCCTTTCAAGCTGATATTGCTCTACTCGGCCAGCAGTCAAAACAAAATAAACTGGCTCGACAACAGATCCAAAACGCCCCTCAGGATCAGGCGTAGAGCGAAGTTGGCGAACAGTGGCATGCTCGATGACCTCTTGGCCACCCTCGTACCGTACCGACCAGTTAATTACATCAGCACGATTAACGCTAATCAAATATGGATGGCGACCATCGTTCATCTGGTCGAAGAAATTATTAGCACCTGTCTCAGGCATCATGTCGACCATGACATAACTGCCACCGTCGCGCAGTGCTTTTTCATCCACGCCAGTCATGAATGACTGCAGACTGGACCCAGCCAAATCGACGTTTACAATCGAATCCTGAAGGCTCTGCGGCGCATCGATCAGCTGAAAGCGACTTAGTAAGCCTGCATAGCTTTTGATTGCATCCCTATAGATGGGAGCATAAGTCGCCCTGTCTAAGCGTGCGCTGTAAGCAGGATCAGGCTCAGCTGGCTCTTTCGGTAAATATTTTCTTTTTGTCTCGCCTTCCCCGTCAGAATTCAACAAAGCCCAACAGTCGGAAGCCTTCTCCAACTGGGGAAGCAGCCGCACTAGTTCAGGGCGATGATAAGAGACTAGAGACGGATCATTGATTGGGTGGGAGATTCCCTGCATTGCCTTCACAGCGATGGTGGCTTCGCGCCGTAACAATGAAGGAGCCTCTCGCAGCCTTCAATACCTAGGATGCCATCACCCTTTAGAGGCAACGACTCCCATATCGTTGTTATATCTGCCCGTCAAAGAATATGGACGATGAGGAATATCGTCCAGTTTCATGAAACGGAGCTGGCCAATTCGCATTCCGAAATTGATCGGCAGCGTGTGAAACCTGTTGATGTTCGATATTTCCAGTGTTACCTGACCTGTAAAACCTGCATCGATGTAACCAGCTAATGCATGCTCATACCCCTCTCTACCACGAGAAGATTTAAGTTGAAATACTGCCTCCATGTTGTTAGGCACTCGGACAATCTCCACCGTATGAGCCAAAATGAATTCACCAGGCCTTAGCACGTAAGGCTTCTCAAGCAGATTCCACGGCATCCACCTTGGAGATGCTGGACTGGTTCCTTCGGTAAAAATCGTCTCGCCAATCCGAACATCGTAAGACGCTGGATTAAGCTGCTCTGCATCAAAGGGCTCGATGAGGCCCATGTCGCGAGAGAGCTGACGAATTTGGTGGTCGACGATGGTAGGCACTAGAAACCTTTGAATTTTTTACGAAGGGGCAAGTAACGATTCCAAGCTTGCTGGAGGCGCTCTACGTCGGAAGGTACAAGCTTTTTACGCTTGTATGTGCCCTCTTGAAGCATCTCAAAGATTTTGTACTTTTCTTGAAACTCACGCCTTGCAGCGTTGTATTCGGCCTCAAGTTCTTCGTCCGTCATGCCTCCATTTTACCGAGTGCAGGCAATAAAAAAGACCCTCCTAAGAGGGCCTCGTTTTGGCTTGAATCAGAACTCTAGCAGACTTTTAGTCGTCCAGATGCTTCTCGATGATTTCACCGATGAGGTCGGTAAAACTGTCACGGAAAGCCCATTTCAAATCAGACTTACTAGCCTTGATTCGAGTCACCGTAAGAGGCGGCAGGGTCAAGGTACAAGTTGCCTCAACCAGACCCATTTCGTTTTTGTTGTAAACCGTATCCAGCATGGAAAGTGTGATAACACCAATTACACTTTAGCGGCAATGCCTGCTGCCTCATCCTTGTCAGCCTTAGCTTCGCATGCAGCATTTGTGCAGCCAGCCACCGACTCGATAGACCACTCCTCAGAATCAAACTTCTTCAGAATGTCCAATAGGGACCGATCATCTGATTGAGCCACAATTTGACGAGGGAGGATAGCCAAGTCGTATTGCTTTTTGGTGATCGGCTCGAAAGGCAGTCGAGGGAATGTTTCGTTGGCATCAAAGCGAGCGAGGAGAGCCGCAGAGATGTAACCTGTTCCGTTCCGAATCGACTCGTCGATAAGTAGCGACAAGGTTTGGATTTCGTTTTCACGGAGTTCAATCGTTGCAGAAGTGTTGTGTTGGGTGTAGTGCTTTTGTACTTGCATGTACAAACCCCACTGTGCAGTGACAGGGAGCTTGTTCAGGTCGAACTCATCGCAGCCCGGAAGATTGGCCCAGCTGACCTCCGTAGGAATTTCAACGAGAACTTCCTGGACGCGAGGATCAGTGATGTCATCCAAAAGGTTGCCTTCATCATCGCGAGCACTTTGCGCTGGAATGACGTTGTAGCCATACTCAATCAATGAAGGAACAAGAGGATCTTTGACACCCAGAGTGATGCGACGAATGAATCGCTGAGCCTTGGGAGGATGCCAGCCAGAAGAAGCGCCAGTCAGTAGGCTCTTGGTGCCGGCAGGCTGGACAGTTGTGACGCGATTAGGCTCACGCAGCCCATGCTTCAGGCAGTATCCCTTGACGGCGGAAGTTGCTGCAACCTGCCAAATGTGCAGGTAATTTTTCTCCTTCGGCTCAAAGTAGTTGGCAGCACGGCCTTCGGGACGACCGTCCATCATCCACTTCAGCCAATCATAACCAAAAGCATGAACAAAGAAATCAAAAAGGCCGGTAAAAGAGACGCCAACGATTGGGTCAATATCCCGCGAATATTGATAGCGTTCGTGAATGAACTTGTGCTGGAGTAGTGCGGCCACTTGTAGACCGGCTGCAGCAAAGGCGTCACGTTGTGCATCGTAATCTTCGGGATCAATGGTGTTGAGGTGGACTTCTGCGAGGTTGCAGTGGAAATCTCTACCAATAATTTCCCCGCAAGGATTCAGTCCGTAACGATCAATACGGTGCTGCAATTCTCTTTCATCAAGACCTTTACGGAAGACGCGGAGCAGCGCCTTTGCAGCATCGCGACCCTGTTCGATATAAGTTTTGAGAAATTCCTGCTTGCGGCTTGCAGTGTTCAGGATATCGCGATTAGCACGGGCAACCGCTTCAGGAACATACTGAATAGCACCTTCCCCTGAGTCAAACTGCAAACGAACAGCGCTTTCGACTTCTTCGTAAGTCGGACGAGTGTGGTAGCAGCGGGTGTGATTAGCCATCCGAAGAGCCTCTTTCTTCGGATCCACACGCCAATTACCCGCTTCGTCTTGGGTATACAGACCAAGCTTTGCAAACCTTGCTTCTTGGTCCAACTCGCTGAACTGACGCATGCCAGCTGAGCGGCGAATGTTACCAGCAACAATGCAGGTAGCAGCCTCATCGATCAGAAGGCAAGCCTCAACCGTCGTCAGTTTGCGACCCACAGCCCCGTTCAGCAGGTCTGCGACCTTCCTGAACATGGTTTCAAGCTTGATCGGATTAGCCGTACCGCCGAACCCCTTCAGACGCTCGCCAGCAGGTCTGACGTTGCTCAGGTCAATGGTCAGCTCAACAGTGTCCTTACTGTAGTAAGCCAGATAAATCAGATCCTGATAAGCCTTAACCCATCCATTTCGGCTGTCGCCAACGATCAGGATTGACTGGTTGTCAGTCGTAAACAGCTTGGTATCGGGATCACCAGGCTTGGTTCCGATTGGATTGACCCTGACAATATTGATCGCAGCGCTTACCTCGGGCAGCTCGTCGATGACTTCCTGCTCCAGGATGGCGCCCGTGCCAGAGCCCTGCATTGCCAGGTCCACAAGCAGACCAAAGGCCTCTAGGTCGACCATGTGGGTCGATGTGCAGTTGTAGTAACCGCTGAAATTCTCCTGCTTTTTACCCCATTCTGTACCAGCTACCCAGAAAGCCCGACCAGAGGGGAAAGCATGCTGCGCCAAAGCCTGCTCTGCAACAAGCTTGTACTCATCAGCGCTGAACTTTCCGATCTCTGCAAGGTCGTTGACCGTGCGAAGCATCGCCTCACGAAAGTTTTCCCTGGTGCCGTCTTCCTTACGGCGGGAATAAGTGCGCAGAAATACAGTTTCAGCCGATGGCGCAGAGTCCCGAAAATCGCTCATATCCGTTTTGAGATGCAGGGAAAGGCTTCCTACCCAAGTTACGGAGAACGGTCGATTTTGTAACTGTTTACAACTCCATGTCAGCAAAGAAAAAAAAGAGCCCGGCTGGGCTCAGAGATCAAAGATTCGTGCTTCAGGGGCGTCTGGATGAGACTCGACGTATTCCTGAAACGCTTTGTGTGAATCCTGCTGCGAGCCGTCTACCAGCCCGCATGTGCAGGGATCGGTGCCGCATTCCTCGCAAGGCAGCATGGTTCAAGGGATTACATATCCCCTAGAGGATTCCTAACGTCTCCATGCCTTAAACCTCATGCCACTAGGCCTTTTGAAAATCACGGGAGTGTAAGTTCCCGTCACAGTCCTGCCGTTGTATTGATAGGAGAACCGATAAGGCTTAGACTGCTGCGTGCTTTTGGTTGCGTAAGGGCAGGGAAATTCTGCGCCTACTGCAGGCAAAGACAACAGGATCGCACTGAGACAAAATAGGAATGGCTTCATCGGCCTTGTCCTCGATACTTTGATTTGCCTCGGTAAGACCCCTTTTTACGCTTTCCGTTTCCGATTGAGGTCTTCTTCGGCCTATCGCCCATAGTATGTCCATCACGATGCTGGTGGCTAGAGAACTTTGAGGAACGCATTGAAACTCAAGAAAACTTAACGTTTCCAGAGCGGTACAAACGCAAAAGGGGGTGCCGGTAAGCCCATGGCGCTGAAATCGCGCACAAGCTTTCTATACATAATATAACTCATGAAAAACATCCTGATATTGAGGACGTGAAGCTTTAGTTTCAGGTCCAGTGTTTTTGCAAAAATAAAGGCGTCCTCCGGAAAGAACGCCACCAAGCAGACCAAAACTAAGGGTAAGTACCAAACAGGTTCCATTGGTTCATCCCGATACAATGTTATACCGAACCCTTTTCATCACTTCCCCTGCCTTGTGTCGACTTACTGATGCACGGTTACCAGCAAGGCCATGGTAGTAACTGTAGCCATCCCGCCAGCTAACGCAAGCCCACTCTTTGGCTAAATCATCAAGAGCAGTTTCCAAGTTGGCACTTTTGCCTTTGAGGTACATGGCAATCCGTGGACGCTTGTGCTCCAGAAGAGTGGCAAACAGCTTTGTTTGCAGCTCCTTCGTTAACAATTCAGTGTGAGGAGTCTTGCTCTTCTGGACAGCTAGACGGAAGGTGCCGGGTATCATCTGATACCTGCCAATCGCAAAGATTTGCCTTTTTTGAAGCTGAATCACTTCGCCAACGGACATTTCCTCGAAGCTTCGTCCAGTAATTGACTTAATCCCGCGAGGGGTATCTCCAGCTCGTCCTCTGTTCACCGAATCCCAGCCGCCTTCACCAGAGCCAATCAACTCAGCAAGGGGCAAGACCTGTACATGAAACGGGGGCGGCGTTGGCTTTGCTGCAAGCTCTACTGATTCAGCTTTTTCCTCTACCATAAAGCCAGATATGGTAGAAGCCGTCAAACAAACGCCAGCTAAACCAGCGAGAATTGCGTTTTTCATTAGACACTAAATTAGCCCGTCAGGAACTGCTTAAAGACCTCACATATTTGGAGAACTCAGTGAAACCGCCCACGGGTTGATTGTTGATTTCGATATAGGGTACTGTTTTCCAGTTTGGATGCTTTCCTTTATGCTCAACGTAGTCCCAATCCAGCGCTTCCATCAGCTTTTTCGCCTTGAAGCACCACCCGCACTCGGGCATTGTCCAAATCGCAATCTCGGGCATTTGCATAGGTCAGGGGTATCACCCTGACACTTTACCGAGATCAACCGTTTCGCTTTCAAGGACGTGGATCAAGTGATCAACCATCCGATCCGAAACCTTGCTATCTACACCAGGGTCAAGGATTTTATCCAACTGCTTCACATAGCTAGGTCCAGCCAATGTCACAACCATCCAAAGGTCATATGAGTTGAATTCGTCAGACATATGTTCTTCCAGTTCCTTGATCCTTTTTACAAGCCATCTCAGGGGAGGGCTCTGTACGGCCTCCAGAAGCGGCTGTAACCGCTCTCTGCGGTCAAAGTGATGCACATAGACCTTTAAGAGCCTTCTCTCTGCTAGGAGGCGCATACGATGCACGTCTGGTGCCTTGTAGATCTTTTCCTCAGAGAAAATCTTGATTTTTCCCCATTCTTTCGCGATACCTTGGGCTCCTTTCTCATCAGGCGCCAAAAGCAGCGAGATCTTTCGGATGTAGTGGCTTTTAACTGCCTCTGAGGTCATCTGATTGACAAGATGACGAAGTTCCCTTTCAACTTGGCTCATCTGCTTGGTATCAGTCCTGTCCAGCGTCTGTCCGTAGTCATCAATAAAACGATCCAGCCAAGGTTCCGCTTTGCAGATGTAGTTGTATAAACTTGCTCCACCTTTTTCTCTGATCACCTCGTCAGGATCCATGCCGTCGGGCAGTCGAGCGATCTGGACATTAAACAGTCCTTGAAGGCTTAAAGGACCAGCTGTCGTCATGAATTGCTTAATTGCAGTCTCCCCTCCAGCGTCGCCGTCAAAGCAGAGGATCAAAGAGCTAATTCCCTTAGCAAGCCTGATTAGTACAGACGGGTCAGGTGCACCAGTCCCTTGGATTGCTACTACGTTTTTGATGCCTGCCTGCCACATCGACACAACATCCAAATGCCCTTCCACGAAAACCAAAGAGCCGCTTTCCCTTGCCGCTTCGCGTCCCCTGACCTCATTGAATACAAGCTTCTTCTTATCGAATATCTCCGATGTCTTTGAATTTTTATACTTTTGATCTTGACTATCAAGCGTTGCTCGACCCGTGAATCCAACCAGTTCGTTTTTGTGGTTGCGGATCGGAATCGTTATCCGCCTCTCAAAAAAGCCATCCTTTGCAAATCCGATTCCAAACTCGTCGATCGCCTCATTGCTAATACCCCTCGCCTGAAGAATATTCCTGATTCGCTGCGCCTTGTGATCCCACAGTGTTCTGAAGAAATCAATCTGCAACTCCTCTAACGAATCAATAACCTTCTGCCTTGCCTGCCTTTTCCGGCGTGCCTCTTCAGGGTCTTCCTCGTCAGTCTCAAATGATATCCCGTAAATCTGAGCAGCCTTCTCTGCTGCGTCAAAAAACGTCAGACCGTAACGTTGCTGAAGAAAATCAATGTGATCGCCACCATTACGACAAGCATGGCAAAAGCAAAATCCTTTGTCATCGTTGATTGTCAGAGATGGGTTTGTATCATCATGCCAAATACAAAGTGAAACATATTCCCTGCCATTCCTTTTTAGCTTGGCTCCCGTTAACTCGATCAGTTCAGAAAGAGAACGCTGCTTGATGCTCTCAAGCGTCTTAACTGAGACAGCCATGGGGGTTCCTTGGTTTGGCTGATCTTACCTAAAACAAATTACCTTGCAAGCGCCCATGCCCCAAATCCTCCCAGCCTTCCAATAAATCGATATCCTTGTCTGAGAAATCAGCCTGCAGGCATCCAGAGCTGGCTAGAAGCCTGTCTATCGCCATTCGAGGGGTCTTGGTTGTTACACCTCTCAGGAAGGACTCAAACTGTTCAACCAGATCAGGGAACCGATTCCGACCATCCTCCAAGGCGTTGACAGCCTCATCGAGGTACATCTTGCCGAAATTGATCTCTTCAGGCTCAAGTGAGACTGTTGGAGCTGCCTGCTCCTTAAGCTCAAGCGGTGGCCCAGAGCACACTTTGCGCACTTCCTGCCATTCCTCGAGTTCGATTTCTAGCGCCTTTGCTATCTCGATATCAGTGCTGCCCGAGTAAAGCAACTTCCTGCCCTTGACCCAGCGCTCACGCATTTTATGGGTAAGACGCACTGCATAGGTACGATCCCGGACCCAGTGAAGAAGCTCCCCGCGAATCGTCGGAGTAGCAAGCGAAGAGAACTTCATCGACTTACCCGTAACAGGGTGGGGCATGCTTGCGTCATACCTGAAGGCTGCTTTGCATAGACCCTCGAAAGCCACCGACTCCAAGGTGTGGTAATCGATCCCAGTCGAACGCTGGATGCGCCACGCCTCTCGGCGAGCAAGGTTTAAATTGTCAGCTGCTAAATCTTGCTGTTCTTTTGAAAGCCTGATCTTAGCCTGTTTCCTAGCCATTGCCAATAATCCGAGAACCGCGACCCCAGGTCACTTCAGTAATTTGCGGGGGTGTTCTCTGCAGCATGTAGTTAACGGCCATTGTTAAGCCGTCCACCATGTCGTCATTTTTTGACGCAGGGAAGAGACTGAATTCGTTAATAAACGCTTCCAGCCAAGTAGCACTAGCAGGCAAGAAAACGTTGCCAGCCTCAACAATGGGAACAAGCCCACTTGCACGAGCCTCCTTAGAGCGGTCGGGTTTATAACCAATGAGCCCAGGTACTCGCTGAGACATCATTTGGTAAACAGCATAACCACTAGCAGCCAGCTCAATAATAGTACCACTGAGAGCATGTCTCTTGTACATTCTAGCGATCATACTCATCGTTCCTACAACATCTAACTTTTCCCTTACCATGTCAAGAATATAAAACCTACTGCCGGCTTGTCCAACAACAACTCCAACAACATAGTCAGACTTATTTGTAGCTGTAAAAGTAGCGTCAACTGATAACATGATGCGCTGAAATTCAGGCATCACAGTGTCATAATTGTAATATTGCCACCAGTCAGGATTAAACATGTTGCCCCCTTCGGGAGCAGGGCGCTGTTGATATAGCGACGCAAAATCCCTAGAGCCTACAGCTTCCCTGATCCGCTCGAGGTCGTCAGTGTCGTATCGCTGAGGACATAGAGCTTGGCCCTCCTCCGTCCGCCAGTCTGGAACTGTAGGGCAATGTTCAGGTAAAGGAGGACGATTACCAGCATCTTCGTAAAGTGCAGGCAAGTCGACAATCGTCCAGTTTTCCCTACCTTTTTCGCTAACGTTTTTCTCATTCTCCAACAGCTGACCAATCATGTCATTTTCAGACCACCGAGTCTGAATGACAACGATTGCACCAACTTGGGGTTCCAAGCGAGTGTACAGAGTTGACGTATACCAGTCGTTCAGTTTCTCCATCAATCGTTCAGACTCTGCATCCTCACGATTCTTGACCGGGTCATCAATGATCAGAAGGTGACCAGATCGACCAGTAATTGCACCGCCTACACCTGCAGCCCAGAGGCCTCCACCAGTTTCTGTTCCCCAAGCGTTGACGGCTTGACTAGTCGGATTGAGTAATCCACCTCCCTCTCTAAAGAATTCTCGAGCCTTACGGGAGAATCCTTCGGCGAGTTCCGCTGAATAGGAACTAATGCCGACAAACCGATCGGGATGAGCAAGAAGATAAGCAGCAGGAAGAAGTTGACTTGCAAGCAGTGATTTGCCGTGTCTAGGCGGGACTTGAAGTATGAGTCGATTGCATTCTCCGTCGATGACTCTCTGGAGCTGTTCGATAACAGTTGCATGAAATTTGTAAAAGGAATAACGAGGATAGACCCGTTTAATAAACTTCCAGAAGATGACTTTTGTGCCAGCCTCTGCCTTCAGCTGCCGGCGTTGCTTGACAGTCTTGATCAGCTGCTGATCACCAGCAGCCTTCGTCAAATAATCTTTACCTAATTTCCCTGCCATACCGCATCAATCTGTCTGAGCCTCCAGTGTTCCATTCGGTGGCAGTTAGCACATAAGCAAATGCATTTTTCTATCTCGCGTAAAAAGGACTTGCGATTGAGAATGTTGCCTGGACTATTTTCTTTTTTTGATGGATCGACATGATGGAATTCGAACGCTTGCCAAAGCCCAGAGCCGCAATGTGCACACTTTAATGTTTGCAAATATTGCTTCTTCCACTCATAAAACTCACGTGCTCTTTTAGCTGATGATTCATTGTCTCTTTCTTTTCTTTCAGGATTCACCCAAAGGCTAACCGCTGGATAAGTGCAACCTCGCTCTGCCGCAATCTCCTTTAAGGTTTTGCCTTTGATATAGTATTCAACGCAGATCTCTGCCTCTTCTTCTAAGGTAAACTTTTTAGCGGGCAACGAATTGCAGCGTTTCTTTATTATAGCGACTACTCTTCGATTGGGATTTCGTAGGGATCATCGCCGACCTCCTCTACTTCGACTTCTTCAATTTCTTGATCAACAACTTGCATCAGCTCATTCACGCCAAGAGACGTTGCCCAGGCCTGTCTACCTTGTTCTGAAATGTTTGCCGCTGCACGCATCAAGCCAGACAGTAAATGCATTGGGATGTCTTCATCCTCTGCTTGCGCCTTGTCTAATCGCTGCTGAATGATGTCCATGAGGTTATTGCTAACCTCCATCATCGTCTTGGCTTGTTCTTCGTTTGATTTCCTGAATTCCTCAATCGCCTTCCGGTGGCGAGAGCGTTCAATCTTATTCGCTTCTGCAAAGTGCTTACGAATCTGCTCCTTATCCCACTGGGCGACACGGCGCTGCCAGTTCCAAGTCTCAGACCACTTCCCCAACGCTTGGCTACTGTGACCAGTCAACCTGGAAGTATTCTCTAGGCTACGTTGAGCCCCCAAGTTCAGATAAACCTGAAAGGCACGGAATTGCTGCTCATTTTCATGCTGCCCAGCTTCACTTACGCGATACCCTCTGCGGTAGTCGTAGATCTTGCCAGGCAGTACAATTGCCTTGGCCTCTTTCCAGCTATCCGGGTCCGATGACATCTCGTCATGCGATTCCCGATATTATTCCGAGTCCCAGCTGAGAGCAGTTGCTACATCAGGAAGTTGATCGCAGAAGATTTTCTTGGCTTCTTGCGCAATCAACCTATGCTCGAGCTGAGTCTCGATGCCAGCCCTGATGTCGATGTAATGGATCCAGCTCCGGATGGTGCCAGACATGTAGAGCCGTGTCGGAGTTCCCAAGGGTAGGACACTCCTAGCGCACTCTTTAGCAATGCCGTCATGCAGCATGTTTTGGTACAAGCGGCTTGCCTCTCTGTACAACTGGCTGATTCGACCCTTGTAATAACTGTCAAGGTTGGGAGCCAATGTATCGTGGCTGGCCTGCTTGTTTTTTACATCTTGCACGCGAAGATGAGGA
>Ga0181591_10002036_pt1 | contig 17381 bp, 9 predicted proteins | sample 071ome_33_FD_133757 | JGI IMG/M metagenome (GOLD analysis project Ga0181591, IMG submission 133757) | Coastal salt marsh microbial communities from the Groves Creek Marsh, Skidaway Island, Georgia - 071412AT metaG (megahit assembly) | ecosystem: Environmental > Aquatic > Marine > Intertidal zone...
AGCTAACGATATTATCTCTGACGAGTTTGCTTCCATACCTCGTGATATTTTTGAAACCGTTGTGGCAGGTTTTGCTGCGGTAAGCTCCGACCCAATTGAAAACGTCAAAAAGATCGCAGCAAAAAAGAAGGCCGCAGAACTAGGCATTGAAATAGAAGAAGAAAACGAAAACGTATTAGAGAAGAAAAACAACCAGATCATATTATCGGGTACTGCCTATTACGACTTCAACCATTTTGCTGAGTATTGGAAAAAATGGAAATCCATAATCAAAAGTCAAGGTAAGGAAAATAGACTTAGGGAGATATTTGGAGAAGATCCACCAAAGGACTTCAACTGGAAGGACTACTCAATCATCAGAGTCCCTTACGAGCTTTTACCAGAAGGCTTCATGGACGCCTCACAGGTCGCTAGATCGAAGGCGACGGTTCATGCTGGAATATATCAGATGGAGTTTGGAGCGTGCTTTACACGCGATTCTCAGGGCTTCTTTAAGCGTACCTTGATAGAGAGCTGTGTCACCAGCGACGACGGCAAGATAAAAGACTCTAACGGAAAAGAAATATGTTTTCAAGCTCAACTTAGAGGCGATAAAGACAAAAGATATATCTTTGGTGTTGACCCAGCTTCCGAAGTAGATAACTTTAGCATTGTTGTAATTGAAGTAAACTCTGATCATAGACGTATAGTCCATTGTTGGACCACAAATAGAGAGCAGCACAAAGAGAAGGTTAAAAGCGGTTACTCTAAAGAGAGCGATTTTTACGCCTATTGCGCTAGGAAAATCAGAGACTTAATGAGGATCTTTCCCTGTGTTCACATTGCGATGGATGCTGGCGGCGGAGGTATTGCAGTTATGGAATCCCTACACGATAACGATAAAATACAAGAGGGTGAACTTCCAATATGGCCAGTAATAGATGAAGACAAAGCAAAAGACACTGATGATCATAGAGGTTTGCATATCCTTGAAATGTGTCAGTTTTCAAAGTATGACTGGTTAGCTGAAGCGAATCATGGTTTAAGAAAAGACCTTGAAGACAAGGCGTTGCTTTTTCCAATGTTTGACACCATAAGTTTAGGTATTGCAAATGCTGAAGACGGCCTAAAAGGTCGAACTTACGACACCCTCGAACAATGTGTTATGGAAATAGAAGACCTAAAAGACGAGCTTACCATGATACAGATCACACGGACGGCTACAGGAAGAGATAAGTGGGATACTCCGGAGACGGTTATTGGCACAGGAAAGAAGGGCAAACTAAGAAAAGACCGCTACTCTTCTTTGCTGATGGCTAATATGGCGGCTAGGACGCTCTCCAGAATACCTCCTCCAGCAGAATACAATTTTTATGGAGGGTTTGCTACAGTTGAAAAAACCGATGCTAATGGGGAAGACTACTCTGGCCCCAACTGGTTTACGGATAACATGAAAAATCTGTACTGATTGTGTATAATACAATAGCAATTATATTACAATCAAATTACTTTCTAGGGTGAACCCAAACATGTCACAAGAAGACTCTTTTATAACGTGGAACGACTCTGACCACACAAGCAAAGCTAAGGCTTTTGACTCATTTTCTGATTCAATGGAGTCTTATGAAGGTATCTCTAAAGGATATCACAGAGATTTTCTAGACATTGAACCTAACAGGTCCGTTCGACCTCAGTTTGGAAGAAACGACTACAATGCGTTCAGACCAAACGAAGCAACACCAAGAAAGCAAAAGCGAGCAATCAAGCTTTGCATGGATGCTTACGAGAAGGTGGGAATAGTAAGAAATGTAATTGACCTCATGGGAGACTTTGGTTGCCAAGGAATAAATATTGTCCACGAAAATAAGAGTGTTGAAAAATTCTTCAAGCAATGGTTTAAAAAGGTAGACGGCAAAGAGCGCTCTGAAAGATTCCTAAACAACCTGTACAAAACTGGGCAAGTTTTCGTCTACAGAAGCTATGCAAATATAACCCCAGAGATCAAGAAATATATGAGGTCGATGGCGAACGACATCAGATTAGAACTTCCTGTAACTTTAGAGAATGTTGTTCCTTGGAGATACAACTTCTTTAACCCCCTCAATCTTGATATGAAGAATGGGTCTATCAATCTATTTCTTGGTAGAAAAAATTACGAGCTGTCTACAAATACGTTTTTTGATAACTTTAAAGACGGCTCTGTTCCAGCAAAAATCATGGAGACCCTTCCTCCAAATGTCAAAAATGCAATTAAGTCTGGACAAAGGAAAATAGAGCTAGATCCAGACAGGCTAAGTGTTCACTATTACAAAAAAGATGATTGGCAGCAGTGGGCGTACCCACTTACCTATGCGATCTTAGACGATATCATCATGCTTGAGAAAATGAAGTTAGCCGATCTTTCCGCTTTAGATGGGGCTATTTCTAATATCAGACTCTGGACTGTCGGTAGCTTAGATCATAAAATACTCCCCAATAAGGCGGTTATAAACAAACTTAGAAACATCCTCGCTAGTAATGTTGGCGGAGGAACGATGGAACTCGTTTGGGGTCCAGAGCTTTCTTATACAGAGTCTAACAGTCAGGTGTACAAGTTCTTAGGCTCAGAAAAATATCAGTCTGTTTTGAATAGCATTTACGCTGGTCTTGGTGTTCCTCCCACGTTAACAGGAATCGCTGGCCAAAGCGGAGGATTTACAAATAACTTTATATCACTAAAAACACTGGTCGAAAGATTACAGTATGGTAGGGACCAACTCACAAAGTTTTGGGAAAAAGAGATTGAGTTTGTAAGAAAGTCTATGGGCTTTAGGAAGTCAGCACATGTGGTTTATGACCAGATGAGTTTATCCGATGAATCTTCTGAGAAACAGCTATTAATCCAGCTCGCAGACAGAGATATTATTAGCCACGAAACAGTATTAGAAAGATTTAAAGAGATACCCGTCGTAGAGAAGGTTAGATTAAGCAGAGAGGGAGGAGACAGAGAAGCCGAGAAGATTCCTCCAAAAGCAAGCCCATTTCATAATGCAAATCAAAAACTTGACATCGAGAAGATGGAAAAACAAACTGAGTTAAATGAAAAGCAGAAAGAGAAAGAAGCGACTAAGCCTCAACAGCAAATGACAAACGAAGAAGGTCGTCCACTATTTAAAATGGATGAGGAGCCTAGAAAGCAACGGGTTGACACGCCAAAGTCGAAACCCGGAGTTGCAGAGCTTTTTGTTTGGGCTACTGGCGCCCTCGAAAAGGTCAGCATCCTATCTCAAGGATACATACAATCTAAAGGAAAGACGGACATGAGACAGCTAACCAGAGATGAATCCCAAGAGCTAGAAAATCTAAAACTATATGCCTTCCTAAATCTTGATCCCCTCTCTAAGATCACTCCGACATCTATATACAAAGCCATATCCTCAAAGACTAGCCCTCTGTTCTCAGAGTTTAGCGAAATCAGGGGCAAATCGTCCAATCTTCAAGACTACAAAAATCATGTCTTAGCTAAGTACGTGGAGCATATTTCACGTTAAAATACATGTTTTGACATTTTTTTTATTTTTTTGTGTATAATCTTCTGAGGTAAAATTATGACGATAAAAATATTTCAAAAAGAAATTGAAGACGGCGTTGGCGAGCTTGTTAAAAGCACCGCTAGCGTTGCTTATTGCTCCCAAGCTACAGTTAACACAGCGACTAAAGATGCAGTGATAGACAGCATCTCTGATCGTGAAGTTTTAGACAAGGTTTTAGCTGAAAATAAAGACCAAATAGATTTATACTACCTCGAATCTGTGTTGGTTTCTTGTGGCTGGAACAAAAACGACGACGTGTTTATGCCGGAGGATACTTGGGCAGCTAGAAACACTCCAGAGGACAAGCAATTCAACTTTATGCACGATGAAAATGATATTATCGGGCATATTACCGGAAGTTATATTCTCACTAAAGACGGTAAGGCTGTCGCAGAAGATGAAGCGGAAATGCCAGAAGACTTTGATATCATAACTCAGGCTGTTTTATACAACAGTTGGACCGGTGCTGAAAATCAAGAGAGAATGAAAAAAATTATTGCTGAGATCGAAGAAGGCAAATGGTACGTTTCTATGGAATGTCTGTTTGCCGGTTTTGATTATGCTCTAATTGGGGAAGAAGGAAGCGCCAAAGTTCTTGCTAGAAATGAAGAGTCCGCTTTTCTGACCAAGCACCTAAGAGCTTATGGCGGAACAGGTGAATACCAAGGGTATAAAGTCGGTAGAGCATTAAAAAATATATCTTTTTCAGGTAAAGGTTTAGTTGCTAAACCCGCCAACCCTAGAAGTATAATTATTAAATCTGTCGCATTTGAGGTAGATCAAAATTCTAATTTTAACATAGGAGAATTAACTATGGCTGAAAACCTTTTAGAGAAGCAGTTGGACGATGTTCGTGCTGAACTTGCTTCCGCAAAGGCAGAAAACGAAGCGATCAAAGCCAAGATTGAAGAAGCTAAAGACAAAGAATTTGCTTCTCAGGTCGAGGCGTTTGAAAACGCAATCGAAGAAAAAGATTCTAGCATTGCAGAACTCGAAGAAAGCATCAAGAGCACTCAGGCTCGCGTTGCAGAACTCGAAGACGCACTTGCTCAGTCTCAAGAACAGCTTTCCGTCGCTATGAAAGAAATGGAAGAGCAAAAGAAGAAAGCTCAAATGGAAAAGAGAAAGGCTGCTCTTGCTGAAGCGGGCCTTAATGAGGAAGAAATCGAAGATTCTCTAGCGAACTTCGACGCATTGGCTGATGAAGCTTTTGATTCTGTTATCGCACTTATGAAAAAGAAAGCAGATATGCACGGCGACAAGAAAAAGAAAGACGATGAAGCCGAAGCTGCGATGCCTCCTGAATTGAAGGAAGCAATCGAGAAGAAAAAGAAAGAGAAGGAAGCAAAAGCTGATGAAGAAGAAGCTGAAGCTGAAATCTACGAAGAAGACTTCAAGGAAGTTGAAACTTCTGAAGCTACTCTGGTAGAAACCGAAGTAGAAGATGAAATGGAAACTACCAGAGCTAGCGTAGCTAACTGGTTAGAGAATCACGTACTTAACAAGTAATTTAACAGGAGATTTAAATCATGGCTCTTAAAGCAGATAGATATGAAGAATCAACTGACATCAGCTTCTTCTACGACGCCGGTGAAGCTACTCGTGGTGGTGTTGTAGTTTTAGATGATCAAGGTTTGGCTTCAGGTGCAGCACTCGATCAAGGTGAAAATCTTGTCAAGTATAAAGCTGCCACGAAAAATGACGTTCCAGTTGGTATCCTCCTTAATGACGTTGTCAACAAGGACTTGACTAGAACCCATTTGAACCAATATAAAGACGAAGTTCAGAAGGGTGGTAAAGTTACCGTTTTGACTCGTGGCTGGGTTATTACCAATAACATCCTCGGCACACCAAAAGCAGGTGAAAAAGCTTACGCTGTTGGTGAAGGTGTTGGTGCTGCAACCGCAGGCTCAATTTGTAATGCTACGTCATTCCCAGCAGCTTCTGGTGCGCTTTGCATCGGTCGCTTCATGTCTCGTGCAGACGCAGATGGGTATGCCAAAGTTTATGTCAACCTTCCTCATAACGCGTAATTAATCGCCCAATAAAAGGAGATAATAATATGTCACTTACAGAAAGACCTAGCGATGAATTTATCTCATTGCTTAAGAAATCGGGCGATAGCGATCAAAATGTCGCTTACGCTGCCCAGAGAGAGTTTGCTAAAGCTCTTGAACTTCCTTTGCGTAAGGGTGTTCTCGTTGGCAACATTCTCGGGAATATTTTTGAGACTATCAATGTCGAACCGGGAGCCTCTACTGAGTATCCACTCGATTTGATTTCTCCGGGACTTGAAGGTGAGCATGTTGCTTACACTAATCCCGGTCACGGTCGCGTCCCCGAACGTGCAATCGAGAGCGACTACGTGATGATTCCAACATATAGCATCACTAGCAGCATCGACTACTTGCTTCGCTATGCTAGAGAAGCCCGTTGGGACATTGTTGGCCGTGCTATGCAGGTGCTGGAAGCCGGATTTGTCAAGAAGATGAATGACGACGGATGGCACACTATTCTTGCTGCTGGTGTTGATCGTAACATTTTGGTTTACGATGGTGACGCCACAGCAGGTATGTTCAGCAAGCGATTAGTATCTTTGATGCAGACTGTTATGCGCAGAAATGCTGGCGGTAACACTGGTTCTGCTAATCGCGGTCGTCTGACTGACCTTTACGTTTCCCCAGAAGCTCTGGAAGATGTTCGTAACTGGGGTCTTGATCAGATCGACGAAGTAACTCGTAGAGAAATCTACACCGCAGCAGAAGGTGGTGCTCCAATCACCCGTATCTACGGTGTTAATCTCCACGATCTCGATGAGCTTGGAGAAGGCCAAGAATACCAGACGTTCTTCACTGACGGTCTTGGCGGTTCTGTTCAGGGTAATGACCTTGAATTGGTAGTTGGTATTGATCAGGGAGCTAACGATAGCTTCATCATGCCAATGAAGCAGAATGTAGAGGTCTTTGAAGATCCTACTCTCCACCGTCAGCAGAGAGCTGGCTACTACGGGTTCGCTGAACTTGGGTTTGGTGTACTTGATAATAGACGAGTCATTCTTGGCTCATTCTAATATCTAAGTCCATTAGTAACCACAAGAAGAGTCACTGCCATATTTTTGGTAGTGGCTCTTTTTTGTGTATAATACTATGTAATCGCAATCTTATTTAGGACTTTACTAGGAGTTTTATTATGGCAGCTTTATCAGATTATTTAGAATCTGGCCTACTACACCACTTATTTAGGAATGGTTCGTTCCCAAAACCAACCAATATAGCAATAGCGTTGTGCAGTGGTGTTCCAAGCGACTCAAATACAGGCGTTTCACACTACCAAGCGGGTGGTGCTTATGACGCTACATACCTACCAGAATTGCCTTCAGGCGATGCAAATGGTAACTTAACAGGATATGCCAGAATAAGTTTAGGTAATCCATCCTCTGAGGGTGACGGAACTTGGACTTATAGTATAGATGATCACAACGCTGGCAGCGGACTGATTAAAAACACAGATTCATTAACGTTTGATGTTGGTGACGCCTCCGCAGCCTTAGTTGACTGGGGATGGGTTTCCGGCATAGCAATTGTAGACTCTGGAGAATACGGAACAGGAAATCTATTAATGCACGCCGCTTTAGATAACCCAAGAGTAATATACGCTGGCGATACTGTAAAATTTGACATATCAACATTGCAAATAAGCTTTAAATAAATATACAAAGGTTTGTTAAATGATTCTAACCAAGTCAGACTACCTAGCTAAAATAAACGGTCTGTTACCAGACAATTCAACTCAGCAGATTTCCCCCGAAGACCTCAGAGAAAGCCTTACTGATTTAGTTGATTCTGTACATCTTTTTTTAGATGGCAAAGAGATAAACACTGCAAATTTCTCTTCGCCAGATTACAGGACAACATTAGGTGGAGACTTAGCGTTAGAAAAAATAAACTTAGTAAATAGACTCAGCATTGATAACACTGCTTTTGGTTATTATGCTCTGGGCGCTAATTATGTAAGTAGCGGAAATACTGCCCTAGGGTCTTATGCTCTTGGCTGCAACCTAGATGGGACTCACAATGTTGCCGTTGGACTAAATGCTCTTGGTGGCAACGTAAAGGGGTCTGGAAATGTTGGTATAGGTAACTTCTCCTTATTAACGAATAAGCATGGTAGCTACAACATAGCTATAGGTCATGGAGCTGGTCATTATGCACACTCTGGCATAAACAGCGACACAAATAGCTTTCAATTCTTTCTAGGTGCATATCCCGGCTTTGAGCAGGATCATACTTGTGATATTGTCGATAGCTCGGGAGCAAGACCTCTTCTTTATGGAAAGCTTGACGACTTATTACTTGGGGTAGCGGTTCCCTCCACCCACAACGACGGGGGAACACTACAGGTTTCTGGAGACATAACTCCTTTTACCAGCGGAGAAAGCAACCTAGGAACTTCCAAGTATGCTTTTAACTCTGTTAATGAAGTCGTATATTTCTCCGGAGGAAAAGTAGGATTAAACACTGACGCACCTTCTGGCGATTACGGGGTTATGACATCTAAAGGACATATAGTCCCTCATGAAGACGCTAAATGGTCTTTAGGTAATAAGGTCTTAAGATGGGACGGATGGTTCAACGACTTAGTTGTTAGTGGTCAACTTCACGCAAACGATGTTAACTACAATCATATCAATGAGTGTTTGTACGATTGCAAAACACTACATCTTGCAACTAGTGGGTTTTGTGATCCAGACGACATGGGCTTTCACAATGATACCCTGTGTGGATATCTTAGTGATGAGGGTATTGACGGAGGAGGTTTTGAGATACACTCAAGTGGCTCAGACTACCAAAGAAACTACAGTTTCTTGTTTAGATACCCAGACCCATCCACCAAATGTATTGACCCTATAGTCAAAGGAGGCCCAGACGAGCTTTACGCCAGAGCAAGATGGGAATCTAATATCTCCATACAGCTAGAGTCTGGAAGACATGTACAAGCAGACAGAATCTTGGGTGGAAGGGATAAGCTATCGCTTGTTAAAAGTAGTGGATGCTTTGGTTTACTTCTAAGAACAGATTTTAATACAGAAAAAAGCATACTAGACTTTGGTCCTGAAGGAATTATTGAAAGCGGTTACTGCAATAAAGACTTCAACTTCCTGTCTGCTTCTGGAGATTTTCAGTTACCTGATGGAAACATAAGTGGGCACGATATATCGGTTATGTATGGATCAATAGATTCTGGTGTAAAAGTAACTCAACAGTTTAGTTCCAGAATTAAAAATTGCAACACTTTACGTGGATTTAGATGGGTTTATCATGACGAAATAGATTCTAAGGCGTCTGGATGCGACGACTCTGGCTCTCCCCGTCACAACCCACTAGCATAATTAACTAAAGGTATATTTGATGAAAGATAGATTTTCACTTCATATAGACGATGGGCAACCAGAAATTCTGGAAGCTTTCACCGTAGTAAGAAATGGTTTTACCGGATCTCAGAAAGGTTTGGTCGGGATAACCAATATAGCTCACTCATCAAATCAAGAGCCAATTATCCCCGAAACCATCTTCAATGTACAGTCGTCTGCTGAGTCAAACGTAAGATTCTCATCAGTCTCACTTAACGAAAGTACACTTGAGCTTTTATCTAATGGTAATACAAAAGCTTCTGGACTACAGATTGCGTACGATCCGGGTTCACAAAGAATACACTTTTCTGCACTATCACCCTCTGGCTGCACAGGGATAGAGACAGGTTTTATAACGTCTACCAGCAATAACTTTGTAGGCATAGGAACAACAAAGTTTAACGACATAGATAAATTTACACCAAATTCTCCTTTAACTATCTGGCATAGTGGAACAACGAATAGCGGCACTATAGCTATAAAAGAACAAGCTACCTCTCCTTCCGCAACTTCCACCTTTGGAAAAATTTTCGTCAAGCAAGATGTTAATTGTGGTTTAAGACAGAGCTTATTTTTCTTAGACGATACTGGTCAAGAGTTTAATATTTCCCATCCTTCCGGAGAGTTAAAAACAGACAGCTTTAACAACACGTTTGGTGGTAGATTTGCTCCCAACTCCGCCTTCGGCTGTGCAACAAACGAAAACCTTCACTGTGATACCGTCTACGGGTTTGCCGCCGGATACAAGCTGAACGCTGGGGATCATAATACTCTTATTGGGTGTAACGCCGGTAGTGGTATAACCAACGGAAACAAAAACACTGTAGTTGGTAGTAACAACATTGCAAGACTAGACGTTAGCAATGTGATCGTCCTAGGTACTGACAACCTTAGTCCGGCTTTTCCTTCCGACGGGGAAAACGACTCCGCTGGGAGCATAGGAAACAACATACTCATCGGAACTGGGCTTGCTACAGACTACGACTTACAACCTAATACAATGCTTATCGGCTTTGGGTCTTCTCCGGTAGTGCAGGCTGGCCTTGGGGGAACAAATAACAGATTTCTTTCTGTTAATTCGCTTGTTAACGATAAAGCTTCAATATCTGTAATTAGCGAAAACAATGAGCTTTCTTTAACAGAGAAAGACGAGGTAAGAACTGAAGCTCACAATCCTCTTAGCAACGCAAATGTAGGCATTATAAACCTTAAAGACAAAGACTCCCCCTTACAACACAAAGGGATGGCCTCTCTCAGGTTTAGCAACCAGTTTAACGACAGCCAAACTCTAGTAGATTATGTTCCTAGTGGACTTATTCCTAACAGCACGCCTGTATTCACAACACCTTCTCGCCCAACTCCTTATGTAGCAATAAGCGGAGATTTATATTTAAACGGATCAATAAGATTCGCTGATCAAAGCGTGTTGGCCGGTGCTAAAGACTACGCCCTGTTTGCTGACTCGGGGGTTGGTAAAGTTCAAGAGGACACCAAAAGTACTTTTATTCTTGATTACACTAGCCTTTCCTTTGCTTCCAACTTAACACCTAGTATTAACGCTACTTCAAGCTACTTGGCCTTAGAAACCCCTTCCGGCGATGAAAGACTGGTTGGAAAAATAAGCATAGATGCTCTTGCTTCATATGTTTCTAGTGGCTACGCATCTGTATCAGAAAACTGCAACATGGTTTGGGCAGATGTAGACTCTGAGTCAAACATAGATGTTGTAAATAATTCTGGTTCTGTGTTTATAGGGTGTGGAGTAGGAGTACATGCCACTGGATGGAAAAACGGTGTATTTCTCGGGGCGCAGGCTGGTGCCCACGCGACAGCTTCTAATGCCGCCCTGTACGCAGATACTGCTCCTGTGTTTATAGGTTTTAGAGCGGGTTATGATGCGGACAACCTAGATAACACAATAGCAATTGGTACTGCTGCCGGTCAGAATGCAGATGAGTCATCAGATTCAATCTTTATAGGCTCCAGTGCCGGTCTCAACGCTTCAGGAAACAGAAATTGTATTGGTATAGGTGAAAATGCCCTTAACGGCCTAGATACCCCCGGACACGACTATCTTGGTGGTAACAGAAACATAGAGATAATAACCGGACTAGAAAATGATGAAAGATTACTATATTCCAGCGGTAATCTCAACGACAGAATAAATATCCAAAACGTTATAGCCGGTGATCACAAAAAGAAATTCATCAGTCTTGGCGATGCCACTGTCAGCCCACAATTCCCAGTGGAATCAAGAAGAGACGTAATTTTTCCCGGACACTCTGGCGTAAAACATATTCACGCATATTACAACGATAATGTAGTGGAGTCTACTGTAAATTCTTCAGGAGACTATTTATTCGTCAACAACGAAGCCGGAGGTTTTGAAGCTTGGTTTGGAAATCACGAAGGTTTCGTTACAGAAACGATAAACGCACCCTCTTCCTACTCAAATCCAACTAGCGGACTAATGAGAACCCAGACCGCAAGAAATAATTTTGGTACAGATAATCTTATATGGGTTACTAACAGAGATCCTAAGTTGGCAATTCATGGCCCCGGTTCAGACGGTGGAGCTGCCTTTGTTGTCACCATGAGAGTAAATGGAGAAAATAGGCCAGTTTATATAAGCTGCTCTGGAACTTAAATAGGACTTTGATATATGACCCAATGTTGTCAATGCGATGGCGTCACACCACCACCGGCTCCAAGCGGTTCTTGCTGCTTTGAGTGTGAATCTCCTACAGATTGCATAGATTATATTTCAGAGGGAGACTGCCTCAGCAAGCCATGTGGTATATGGTCTGAAAACGAGACCTGTGCGCAAAGAAACTGCGATGCCACTTGTTTTACCGGAAACTCTATTGTTGTTACAGATCTTGGTCCCAAAAAAATATCTGAAGTAAAAGTTGGAGACAAAGTTAAAACTACTTGGGACAAATTCAATACCGTAAAGCATATTGAAAACACCAAGCTTGGCAACAGGCGGTTGGTTTCTATCAACGACAGCCCTTTCTTTTTTACAGACGATCACCCTATATTCACAAGTCGTGGCCTTAAATCCTGCGACTATGAATCTTCGCGCATAAAATACAAAGATATTGACTTTGTAGGGAATCTCAAAGTTGGAGACATCATTAATTGTCCTGCTGGCGCTACAACTGTAGAGTCAATAGAATTTAAATCAGAAGATCCCGATACAGAATTATTTGACTTAGGACTAGATGGAAATAACCTGTATTACGTAAACGATTTTCTTTTTCATAATTGCACTTACCAAAATATATGTTGTTTTACTGAAACTTTTGGAGACCCCTCCCCGAATCTTTTAGCATGTGTTCAAAATACTTGCGGAGTGCATGTTACCCCAATAGAATGCTGCTACAGTAAAGGGTATTCAGAGACTATGTTTGCTAACACCGTCTTAGACTGTGACGAGTGTGATGAATTAACAACAACTACTACTACCACAACCTCAACAACTACAACAGGGCCCACTACTACCACAACCCCAACAACTACAACAGAACCCACAACTACAACAGAACCCACAACCACCACTACCACTACTACACCCCCAGCTAATAATGGTTGCTGTTTAGACGGTATATGTAGAGATGATCTTGATCAGGCTACTTGTGAAGCTCTAGGTGGAGACCCACTAAACCAGCCTTGTAACGACATAGTACAGCGAAAGATCGTGGCAGGGCAGATAGATCCTAACCCATGTGCATCTTGTTGTTGCCCCGAAAGTATAACTCAACCACTCTACTATTGGGCGGACTGTCCATGGTGTAGATTTGAGACCAACGATACGTTTTACGCTGAAGGTGTCGGTGGAGATAGATGTACATTCGTACAAACTTACGGAGATTATGGAACATTTGACTGCGGCGACGACTGGACTTTATATTACACTTGCAATCCCAGTACGGCGGAAGATTCTATTTTAAGATGGACCATATCTGGATCAACTTGCGCGGGTCTTCTAGACTTGAGGCGGAGGACCGATTCCGACTGTGATTCACCTCCTGAGTTAGACACGCAATATTTTAGATGCGAGGAGATAGGCGTAGATTGTCCTTGTTGTGGTCCTCCTCCTCCACCACCAACCATATGCACATGTCTTTACGCGAATTGTCAAGACTATGACGGAAGCCCTTGTGGTGATGAATACATCGTTTGTCCCGAAGGCTCGATTTTTAGCTGTGGCGATTGTGGGTGCGTTAGCCTCTCAACCACTCTCGGTCCAGAAACTACTACCACCACCACAGAATCTCCCACAACCCCAGATGGTGGTACTACCACTACCACCACCGAAGCTACCACTACTACCACTACCACCACCGAAGCTACCACTGGTGGTCCGGGAGACTGCACATGTCTTGACGGGAATTGTGAAGACAATGAAGGAAACCCTTGTAGTGATGAATACACCCTTTGTCCCGAAAGCTCGATTTTTGACTGTGCTTCCTGTGAGTGCGTTGATAATACCACCACCAGCGCTCCAGAATACACCACCAGCGCTCCAGAATACACCACCAGCGCTCCAGAATACACCACCAGCGCTCCAGAAACCACCACCAGCGCTCCAGAAACCACCACCAGCGCTCCAGAAACCACCACCAGCGTTCCAGAATACACCACCAGCGCTCCAGAAACTACTAGCACTACCACTCAAGACCCCTCTGGTTCTGGAGGTTATACTACATTTGAACCCTAAGTTTACTAGATAAACAAAACACAACAGATTAGGTCAGTACAGCCTAAAAGTGTATAAATTAATATAGGAAATCAAAACAGCACTATGGTGATTTTCACTAACCACTAGGAGGAAATTAAATGGAAAAAATACTAACAATAGGAATGGCTCACTTCTCTGATTACCACGGCGTTTATTTTACAATACAGGATATAATTAAAGAACTAATTTTTAATGACAGAAGAGACCTGCTGAGTAAAATAGAGTTTGTTGTAGTAGAAAACAACCCTGAAAGTAAGCACGCGACATTTGTAAAAGACCTTAGCAACAAACACTCTGGACTTGTTAGAGTTGTTGACTTAGTGGGAAGTCAGGGCACTTCCTGCACAAGAAACAAGGTAATAGAAGAAGCCAGAGGAAAATTTGTTTTGGTTATGGACTGCCATGTACTACTTTGTCCGGTAGTCAAAACCATAGAAAAACTTATAGAGTTTGCAAATTACAATGATAAATCAAACGACTTATATTGCGGACCTTTGGTTTATGATTCAGGAAAGTCGTTTTACACTCACTTTAACGACGAGTGGGATGGAGGAATGTGGGGAAGATGGGGAACCGCTTGGACCTGTGTCTGCGAAGCCTATAATTTCTCAGTTATAAATGACGGCAATAATGAATGTGAATTTGTAGAACTTGCCAGTCAAGAGAGAGTAAAACAATGCAAATATTGCGACAGAGAGTTTCCTAAATTACCATTTGGAGGACATGAGAAGAACTTAAAATCCCAAGGTTATGAGAGAGTAGGCTTAGACTCCAAAGAAAAGCCCTTTGAGGTTTTTGCTCAGGGGCTAGGACTGTTTTTAACCAGAAAGAATGCTTGGCTAGGCTTTAATAAAGACCAGTCAGGCTTTGGAGGAGAAGAGTGTTACATCAATGAGAAATACAGAAAAGCCGGAAGAAAAACTTTTTGCCTTCCATTTTTAAGGTGGTTACACAGATTTGGAAGACCTGAAGGTGTACAGTACGGCGTTTCAACAGAACAAAAGATGATCAATTATATCTTGGAGTTCAAAGAGATAGGATTAGATCCACAGCCAATCAAAGATCACTTTATCACAAAATTAAATGCGCCTCAAGAGCTTTTTGATGAGACTTGGAATAAAGATACAGCAAAAGAAGACCCAGACACGGCTATCCTGAAAGAAAAAATAGAGTTTTTACAGCAGCAATTAGCTAACTTGTCAGGTAAGAAGTGTTGTAAAAAATGACTGAGATAAAAATATGGCATTAATACTTTCAGACAGAGTAAAAGAAACTACAATAACCACGGGCACCGGGAGCGTTACGCTTGGCGGTGCTTTTGGTGGTTTCCAAACCTTTAGCGCTGCTATAGGAGACGGAAACTCCACATACTATGTTTTAGAAAATGATACCAGATTTGAAATTGGTATTGGAACCTATGACTCAGGCACTAATACTCTCTCTAGAGATACTGTACTCCAAAGCTCAAATAGCGATTCAAAAATTTCACTAAGTGGACTTACTACCGTTTTCTGTACGTATCCAGCAGATAAAGCCATATTCAAAGATATTTCCGGAAGGCTTTCTCTCAAAGATACTAACGCCTCTCTTTCAGGTATCAATGCCGCCAATATCAACTCAGACGGTAACGTTGGTGTAAGTGGACTACTAACACTAAGAAGAACTTCGGCTGGAAACTTCTTTCACGCCTATGTGGATGATTCTAATGATAGAACAATATCTCTATATCACGACGGAACAGTTTCTCCAGACTGGAGAATAGGACTTAAAAATTCTCCTAGCGATTCTGGTGCTGCACCTAGTTATGCCTACCTATACGCTGGTGATGGCAGTATTGGCCTTTACTCCAATTCAGACAATAGTTTGAACCTTTCTCATGGTGGCGGATTTAATATTGTCAACAAAGGAAATACTATCTTTACGGCCTACAGTACAACTGGCGTAGCCGTCAACTCCTTTTCCACGACCAACCCTTCTTTCGTTATCAAAGCAACGTCCACCCAGTCAGCAGATCTACAAAGATGGGTGGATAGCTCCGAGACTGTCATGGCGAAGGTCTCCAACGACGGAAGTATAACATCAAACACAATTACTACTACAGGAGACCTGTTAGTAGGCGGTGCAAATATAATAACACACATCTCCGCTAACACTGCCAGCGGAGTAGCGATAAGTGGCTGGGCACAGCAGTACGTAGACTCTAAAGATCACTCTGGTTTAGAAGCTAGCGGAACACTACAACCCCAAATAACTAAAAATGCTTCTGATATAATTGTAGTGTCAGGCTTAACCCAAGCTGGTGCAGACTTTATGCCTCACGCTTCTGGTGACTATTTTCTAACAGAGATCAGAGCAAACTCAGCCAGTGGATCAGTAAACGCGGCTGACATATTGGTAGTTTCAGGGATTGCTGATGCGGCTGGGCTTCCTGAAGCTAGCGGTGGTAGCATTACAGCCAATACAAACTTAATCCATAGCTCTGGAAACTTCCTGCTAGATCAAATACAAGCTAGTGGAGCTGCGGTATCAGGATTGTCCACCGTCGCTACAGCCGCCGTTTCCGGTTATGCTCAAGGTTACGCTGATGTTAAGATAACAAACCTTATCGATGGCGCTCCCGCAGCCTTAGACACGTTGCGCGAGATAGCTGATTCACTCAATGACAACACAGATCTCGCTGGTAGTCTAACTACACTCATAACCAATAACACAACAGCGATTGACAATATAGATTACTTTAATAAGATATCGGTTGCCGGTCAAGATCACATATTGGCTGACGGCGCTACAGACACGTTGAACTTTTCCGCAGGCTCCAATGTTACAATAACTACAGATGCGTCAACAGATACCGTGACGATTACCGCTGCATCTTCTGACAACAAAGTTGATGCCTCTGGAAATCTTCTTCTGGATGAGATAAGAGCTAACTCTGCCAGCGGACTTTCAAATCAAACCGCTTTAAATGGATCTGGGAATATACTACTGGCAGAGATATTAGCAAACTCAGCTAGTGGAGCAACGAACGCAGCAAACATAATTGTTGTCTCTGGGATAGCAGCGGACTCGTCGGCTGGACTACCTACTTCTTCTGGCGATCATTTCCTCTCAGAGATCAGAGCTAACTCTGCGAGTGGTTTAGTTATTTCAGGCATAGCATCGGCGGTGGGATCTTCTCTTCCCCAATCTTCAGGAGACTTTTTCTTAACTGAGATTAGAACAAATTCTTCATCTGGGAATTTTAATCTGACAGAGATTAGATCCAACTCAGCTTCTGGAGCGGCTAACTTGACCGAAATCAGGGCTAATTCCGCTAGTGGTAACTTCAACCTGACAGAAATCAGAGCTAACTCGGCTAGTGGAATAGGTGTATCCGGTATAGCTCATTACGCTTCTGGACACAACCTTCAAAGTGTTACAAATAATGGATCGACTACAACCAATTCGATAACCATTACAAATAATAATTTACTGGCTACTAGCGGGTTATTTGACTCGTTAGACATGACACCTATGGCAGAAGCGGACTATCCGCTACATCAAGAAGGTGTTGTATTTTATGATAATGAAAACCACACGCTTAGTTTATACAATGACGAGGCGGACGTAACATTACAGCTTGGTCAAGAGCAGTTTTTAAGAGTTAGAAACAATACTGGAGCAACCATCACAAATG
>Ga0181591_10002044_pt1 | contig 17349 bp, 15 predicted proteins | sample 071ome_33_FD_133757 | JGI IMG/M metagenome (GOLD analysis project Ga0181591, IMG submission 133757) | Coastal salt marsh microbial communities from the Groves Creek Marsh, Skidaway Island, Georgia - 071412AT metaG (megahit assembly) | ecosystem: Environmental > Aquatic > Marine > Intertidal...
GCCCTTCGCCGCTTACTTGAACGCAATGAATACCAAGTGGACGAAGCGGCCAGCTTAACCGAGGCCAAAGAAAAAGAGTTTAATCAATATGATCTGATTATTTCCGACTTACGCCTTCCCGGTGGTCCCGGCACCGTACTGATTAAATTGGCAGCAAACACCCCAGTTTTAATCATGACCAGCTATGCCAGCCTTAAAAGCGCCGTGGATGCCATGAAACTCGGAGCTGTAGACTACATCGCCAAACCCTTTGATCACGATGAAATGATCATCGCTGTACAGCGAATATTAAAAGAGCGCTCCTTAGAAAAGCAAAACCAAGTGCTCAAACAAGAAATTCAAAAGGTGCACCCCACCAATGGCATCATTGGCAGTTGTGCCCCCATGCAAGATTTATTTAAAAAAATCGGCAAAGTCAGCCCCACGGATGCCACGGTACTGATATTAGGGGAATCGGGTACGGGTAAAGAACTCGTGGCGCGAGCCATTCACGAGCAAAGTAATCGCAGTGACGCCCAGCTCATCAGTGTGAACTGTGCAGCCATCCCAGAAACCCTGATTGAGTCTGAATTATTTGGTCACGAAAAAGGCGCCTTTACCGGTGCTACCGCAGTGCGCCAAGGCTTAGTGGAAGCGGCCGACGGCGGCACCTTATTTTTAGATGAAATTGGTGAATTACCTCTTGAAGCTCAAGCTCGATTGTTACGAGTACTACAAGAAAGCGAAATTCGCCGTGTGGGTAGCGTGCAAAGCAAAAAGGTAAATGTTCGTTTAGTGGCGGCCACACATAGAAACTTGAAAGAATTGGCTAAAAAAGGTGAGTTTCGTGAAGATTTATACTACCGCTTAAACGTGGTAGAGCTAAAACTGCCACCATTGAGAGATCGTGGTGATGACGTCATCGAACTGGCGCAAAAGCTACTAGAGCGCGCCTGTGAGAAACTCAACCGCCCACTACTAAGCTTTTCTAATCAGTGTGAACGGGACATCAAGCGATACCCATGGCCTGGTAACGTGCGTGAACTTGAAAATGCAGTTGAAAGGGCTGTCATCTTAAATGATGGTGAACCCATCACAGCAGAGTCCATGGCCATTGATATTCAGCAGGATGACAAAATCCCAGCCTCTATGATGGCCTCTCTTCAACAAGACGACACCGCAGACGAAAACGCAAAAGTTGACGTCAACCCGTCTGAGCTATCCCTTGATGATTACTTTTTGCACTTTGTCCTTGAAAACGAAGACAAGATGACAGAAACCGAGCTTGCTCAAAAACTGGGGATCAGCCGAAAGAGTCTGTGGGAACGTCGCCAGCGTTTAGGCATTCCACGTAAAAAAGCCAAATAACACACACAAACCGCCAGCCCTATTCACTTAGGCGCTGGCTTTATGTCACCCCACCACCCCATGCCTTGCCATTTGTTACCATCCGTCAAAATGTTACCTGTCGCCTCAAGACTACGCCCAAAAGCGTCAAATTAAGTAACACCAATCACGTCATTTTGATCACTCAAGACAAGATATATTTGCAACTTATTGATTTATATAGGTATTTAAATTCTGGCACATCACGTGCAACTAGTCATAGTAAGTCACAGAGATGCACAAATAAAAATAAAAAAGCACCTCTGACTAGGGCTTGGTTGATACAAATAAAAATAAAAAAATCTCAACCCAAGTCCCTTTGCCACAATAAAAATAATAACTGGCATCTGAGGCAAATTGCTTTAGGTTCTTACTCAAAGAGCCCCGAATTTAAAGCAATTTGCTTGATTTCTTCTTTTCAACCCCACTTCTGGTTATTCAATAGTCAAGACAGACGATTTTTTGACCTGTTTTTAAAACGATTACTTAGCTCACCCTAACTTGATGAAATCATTCAGGTTTTTATCTATATAAAAAACATACGACTCTGTTTTTTTTGATAAAAATAGATCTTACTAGAGGGAAGTGTGGCGCATTTTGTTACCGGCGTTACCCAAGTGCACAAACCAAGCCACGAAAAGGTAGCACACGGTAACAAACCTCTGACACAAAAACGGGGGGAAAGTTCAAAAAGCCTGCAAGCCATTGATTTATAAGGACTTTTAAAAGTTGGCACACCAAATGCTTTAATACGGGCACATAGCGACATCGTCACAAATAAAAATAAAAAAGACGAATCGCGCGTAACACCAAGTCGGACATGAATAAAAATAAAAAAGTTCCGCTGAGTGTTACGAGCCAAAATAATTAAAATAACAGGCAAACCAGAATTCGTGTTCTGAGTGTTTAGTGACCCATTATTAAAATAACAACAAGGGCGCACCAGATACCCAAAACACAATTCGACCTAACAATAAAAATAATAAGACACTCGAATCGAAACCGGGTAGCACCAATAAAAATAACAAAGCTACCCTCGACATTTTCTTTCCCTTACACCCCAACCTCTTGAAACCCAAGTAAATCTGCTGCTTTAGTTGCGTTTGTGCTTAACTTCTGTACACTGCCAGCTCCTTAAATTCAGCTTATGACAATATGTATTAATCGGTTGAATGGCCATTACTCACGCTTTCATCAAAACATGCTTAGACGTCTTATTTCCAAACTGAAAAAATCACCCACCAGCTCTGATACGTCCTTACAGGTTATTGCTCGTAAAGAACATGGGATTAGCCGTGATCACATCAGTGAAAACGCCATTAAAGTACTGTATCGCCTAAAGAAAGCCGGATACGAAGCCTACCTAGTGGGAGGCGGTGTACGAGACTTATTGCTTGGCATGCACCCCAAAGATTTTGACGTAGCCACCAATGCCAGCCCAGAACAAGTTAATAAGCTGTTTCGTAATTCCCGCCTGATTGGCCGTCGTTTTCGCTTAGTACATGTGGTGTATGGCCGTGATGTCATCGAAGTGGCCACCTTACGCGGGCATCACGAAAACGCCCAAGGTAAGCAACAGTCGAAAAAAAGCGACTCCGGCATGCTATTGCGCGATAACGTGTATGGCACCATAGATGAAGATGCGGTTCGTCGTGACTTCACCATTAATGCACTGTATTACGATATTAAAGATTTCTCAGTGCGTTCTTATGCCGGTGGCATGCAGGATTTAAAACGCAAGAAGATTCGCTTAATTGGCGACCCTGAAACCCGCTATCGCGAAGACCCTGTGCGCATGTTGCGTGCTGTCCGTTTTGCCGGCAAGTTGGATTTTCAAATCGCCAATGAGACCTCAACCCCCATATATGAACTCGCTCCTTTATTACAAGATATTCCAGCTGCGCGCTTATTTGATGAAGTGAGCAAGCTGTTTTTGGCCGGTCACGCTGAAAAGACATTTGCTTTAATGCAAGAGTATCGCTTATTCGAACAACTCTTCCCTCATACACAGCAGTGTTTAGAAGCGAACCCTTTTTACGAAAAGCTGATTATCCAAGCATTAATTAATAGTGATGAGCGTATAGCCCAAGGTAAAACCTTAACCCCTGCGTTCTTATATGCCGTATTCCTGTGGCCTTGTGTTCTAGAAACACAAAAGACCTTAGAGCAACAAGGCATACCAGCGGCCCCGGCTTACCATCAAGCCACCAGCCAAGTATTACAAAATCAGCAAGCCCACACGGCCATCCCTAAACGCTTCAGTGAAGTGATTCGTCATATTTGGGATAGCCAACGCCGCCTTGAAAAGCGCGTGAAAAAGCATCTTGAAAGCATTCTGACGCACCCGAAATTCCGTGCCGCCTACGACTTCCTGCTGTTACGAGAACAAGCTGGTGAAGAGTTAGCCGGCGCTGGCAAATGGTGGACAAAATATCAAAAAGAGAATGAACATCTCATCGTCCAAGCCAAGCAACAAGCCAGAGAGCGTCGCAAACCGAGAAACGATCGACGCCCTCGTCGACGTCAACCTAATAACTAGGCAAGTGCGATGAAAGCCTGGGTCGATGTTTATATAGGTCTGGGTAGTAATCTAGACCAGCCATTACAGCATGTGGAACAAGCCTTCCAAGAGCTGGCTGCCCACAAACATTTTCGCAATGCCAAACTAAGTAGCATCTATCAAAGCAAACCGGTTGGCCCTCAAGATCAGCCTGACTTTATCAATGCCGTTGCTTATGTAGAAACTCAGCTTGGTGCCCATGATGTTCTCGATGCTCTTCAAGCACTAGAGCAGACCCATGGGCGCAAACGCCTTCGCCACTGGGGGGAGCGCAGTTTAGATTTAGACCTATTGCTTTATGGCTGCGCCCAAATACGTACTCCAAGACTCACTGTTCCCCATGCACACATGCTGGAACGTAGTTTTGTACTGTATCCTTTGGCTGATTTGGTCCCAAATTTATGGTTTGATACAGGCCAAAATTGGTCTGAACACTTGAATCAGCTCGAGTATGACCTTGAGCTTGTGAAAAAAGGCATTTGACTTAGTCCTGCTAGATCCGGACTATACGCCCCAAATAAACAGTGAGTCGTGCATATGAGTAAAACCACCATAAACACCCTGCACCAAAGCAAGCACAATAACGAGAAGTTCTCCGTTGTGACCGCTTACGACGCGACCTTTGCACACCTAGCAAGTGCCGCTGGCATTGATGTGTTATTGGTGGGCGACTCCTTAGGCATGGTATGCCAAGGTCAGGACAGCACAGTGCCTGTGACCTTAGAGCACATGTGTTATCACACTGCTGCCGTCAAACAAGGCAACCAAGGGGCACTGCTCATGGCGGACATGCCTTATATGTCTTACGCCACCCCAGAGCAAGCCATCGCCAACGCAGCCGAGCTGATGCAAGCCGGTGCAGAAATGGTCAAATTAGAAGGTGGCGCGTGGTTAGTAGACACAGTGGAAGCCATGAGCGAGCGTGGCATTCCAGTATGTTCGCACTTAGGCCTCACCCCTCAATACGTACACAAATTTGGTGGCTACAAAGTACAAGGGCGTGAAGACGCCGCCGCCGAGCAAATGCTAGCCGATGCCAAAGCCATGGAAGCCGCCGGTGCCGATGTATTGCTACTGGAATGTGTACCTAGCGAGCTGGCGAAAAAGCTTACTGAAAGTGTCTCAATTCCGGTTATTGGCATAGGCGCAGGCAGCGACACGGACGGTCAAGTCCTTGTGTGTTACGACATGCTAGGCATGAACCCAGGACACATTCCTAAGTTCGTAAAAAATTACATGGTGGAAGGTCGTACCATCAGCGAAGCCTTTGCGGCATACGATCAAGAAGTTAAACAAGGGGCATTCCCTGCCCCTGAACACGGATTTAAAGCATGAAGACAGTTGAAACCGTTGCTGAATTACAGGCGGAAATTCGCGCAGCTAAAGCACAAGGCAAGCGTGTCGGGTTTGTCCCAACCATGGGCAACCTGCATGAAGGCCACATGATTTTAGTGGATCAGGCATCCGAAGAGTGCGACTTTGTAGTGGCCAGTATTTTTATTAATCCGCTTCAATTCAACGACATTGATGACCTAGGCCGCTACCCTCGTACATTGGCAGCAGACCAAGAGCATCTTAAAGATCGCGATTGCGATCTACTGTTCTTCCCATCTGTGGATGAAATGTATCCAGATGGCCAAGACGCTCAAACCACCGTCAGCGTGCCCGTTGTTAGCGAAGGCCTTTGTGGTGATTCGCGTCCAGGACATTTTGATGGCGTCGCCACCGTGGTAAGCAAACTTTTCCACATGGTTCAGCCGGATGCCGCCTTTTTTGGCGAAAAAGACTTCCAGCAATTAACCGTGATTCGCAAAATGGTACGCGACTTAAACCTGCCATTTGATGTGGTAGGTGTCCCTACCTGTCGCGAAGAAAACGGCCTCGCCATGAGTTCTCGCAACAACTACCTAAGTGAAGAAGAGCGCAACACCGCAGGGCAAATCTACCGCGTATTAAACGAGATTTGTGAACAGATCAAAGGCGGTGCGAAAAACTACGCCGAACTTTGCGAACACGGCAAAGCCGAATTAGCCAAACACGGTTTTGAGCCTGATTACATCGAAGTGCGCTGCGCAGACGAGCTGAAACAGCCAAGCAAAAAATCCACCGATCTAGTGGTTCTGGCTGCCGCCATTTTGGGCAAAGCCCGTCTGATTGATAATCTGCGCGTTCAGCTGAATTAATCAAAACACAACATGAATTGCCCGAAGCCCATTATTGAATCAATAAATCGCTTCGGGCATACTGCGCCCCACCTAAATTGGGGTAAACGGGAATAAGCTGCCAAAAGTGCCTTATTCATTGGGAAAACACGCTTTAAAAGGTTGTAAATATGCAATCCACCATGCTTAAAGCCAAGTTACACCAAGCCCGCGTCACTCACGCTGTGCTTGAATACGAAGGTTCTTGCGCCATCGACGGCAACTTATTAGATATGGCCGGTATCTTTGAAAACGAGCAAATTCAAATTTATAACATCGAAAATGGCCAACGTTTCACCACTTACGCCATTCGCGGTGAAGAAGGCAGTGGCATTATTTCAGTGAACGGTGCAGCCGCTCACCTAGCCGAAGTAGGACAGCGCGTCATTATTTGCGCCTACGCAGGTTACTCTGACGAAGAGCTTAAAGAGTACAAGCCTCGCCTCATTTATTTGGCTGAAGGCAACGAAGTCAGCCACACCTCTAATGCGATTCCCGTTCAGGTGGCTTAATTCCACTGAGTTGAAATCGCTCTGCAAAGTCACTTAGGTGACATAAAAAGCCCACTAACTCGTGGGCTTTTTATTATATTTTAGTTTTTTCTAAGCCCCCACTTGCCTGCATGGTCAATCTTGTCTAAACCCTATAGAAGGACATTATTTTTTGGCCAAGGAAGCATATGCCTTTTTTCTCCAAGCTTTCCCTAAGATACAAAATATTCACCATTTCACTGATCAGTGCCATCGGGTTTGCCTGCTATGTGGCATATCACTTCAAAGCCACTGCCGCGAACGATCAGCGCCTTGAACAAATTCAAGGCGTAAATTATCCGGTACTAGAGAAAGTCGGGGCTATCTGGGTGGATTTATTTTCAGCCCGCTCGTCCATGCAATCGGCCATATCTGACAGTGAGGCCGACCTCATAGATAAAGCCGTAGAGCACCAAAGCAAAATAAATCAGCGCCTAAACGACATCGCCAAGCTCGCACCACAATACAAGTCTAAAACTGACCAGTTAGTGCTTGAATTAGAGCGTTACATCACCACCGCAAAAGGCCTGACTCTAGGCATGTTAGACGGCGCCATGTCGTTGAATGATTTACAGGTTAACGCCAAGAAAATGCACAAAGAATACGATACGTTTACCAGTAACTTGGTGGCCTTTCGTGATCAAGCTAACCAAGACTTCGTTGCACGATTGGACTATGCCAAAAAAGAAAGTGCCCTGTCTTTAACCACAGGTATGATCATCGCCGCTATCATCATCGTGGTCATTTTTACCGGCGCGTATTTTATTGCCAACACCGTCACCAGCAACTTATTTAAAATCATTAAAGAACTTGAAGGTATGGCCACAGGTAAAGGGGATTTAACCATTCGCCTAGAAACCAAGGCACAAGATGAAATTGGCACTTTGGTTAATCGCTTTAATGATTTTACAACTCACCTTCAGCTAATGATTAAAGTACTGGCCAACCTCGCCCTTGGGGTAACCGAAAGCACCGAAAAAGTAAGGGAAATCGCGGATCACACCCGTCAAGGTATCGAAAGCCAGCAAGGTGAAATCCAGCAAGTAGCCACTGCAATCACGCAGATGGCTCAAACTTCCAACGAAGTCACAAACAATGCAGCGCAAGTATTGGACGCCACAGACCAAGCCAACAGTGAATCCAACTCTAGCCAGCAAATACTGCAACAAAATATCCAAGGCATTAGCCTATTGGCCAGCAACATTGAAAACGCGCAATCTGTGATCCAAGCGTTGGCCAACGAAGTGGAACAAATTGCTACCGCGTCTCAAGATATTGGCAACATTGCAGAACAAACTAATTTATTGGCGTTAAACGCTGCCATCGAAGCCGCACGGGCTGGCGAACAAGGTCGTGGGTTTGCAGTAGTGGCTGATGAGGTACGTACCCTAGCGGGGCGTACCGCTGAAAGTACCGCTGAAATCGGCGACATCGTTAAGCGCTTATTAGAGAACACTACACAAGCCGTAGAAGTCATGGAGCAATCGAAAAACCAAGCGGAAGGGGCGGTGAGTCAATCTAAAGATACCGGTGAATCGTTACAAAAAATTCTTAGCTCCATTGGCACCATTAACGAGATGAACCAGTTGGTTTCAAACTCGGCCAAAGAACAAAGCAATGTGGCAGAAGAGGTCAGTCAAAACATTGTACGTATTAATAGTTTCTCAGAACAAACTGTTGATAACGCACAATCCACTGCACAAGCCACTCAAAAGCTCAGTGAACAAGCCGAGCAATTGAAATCCATTGTCAATGAATTCAAGGTATAATACGCCCATTCCACTTTTTGAATGCGAGCCCTTGAATGACGTCTTTGGCACCTTTGAATGGCGTTCATGCCATTCAATTTTCTAACAATCAGCTTACCCTACTCGATCAGCGTTTACTGCCAGAGCAAGAAACCTATATCCATTACACTCAAGCAAGTGATGTGGCCCAAGCCATTACCGACATGGTCGTACGCGGCGCTCCAGCCATTGGCATTACCGCAGCTTATGGCATTGTTTTAGCTGCGCTAGCGCAAAGTGAAGAATCAACACTGGAATTAGAAGACGCATTTCATGTGCTTGCCAAATCACGCCCCACCGCGGTGAATTTATTTTGGGCGCTAGATAAAATGAAAAGCACATTAGCGCAAGTACAAAGTCATTCCGTCAGCGAGCAAATTTCAGCCTTATTGAAAACCGCTGACACCATCCACCAAGAAGATATTCTCAATAACCAAACCATGGGTGAATTAGGTGCTTCTCTCATTGAAGCAGGCAGCCAAGTTTACACCCATTGTAATGCAGGTGCGTTAGCTACCGGCGGATATGGCACCGCCCTTGGAGTGATTCGCTCTGCCGTAGCAAATAAAAAAGTGACCCACGTTTATGCTGGGGAAACTCGCCCCTGGCTGCAAGGGGCTCGCCTCACTGCTTGGGAGCTAATGCGTGACGGCATTGATGTGACCCTTTCCACCGAAGGGGCTGCCGGCCAGCTACTGCGTCAGGGCAACATCAAATGGATCATCGTTGGCGCGGACCGCATCAGTGCCAATGGCGATGTGGCCAACAAAATCGGTACCTACAACTTAGCGGTTCTGGCAAAACATCATGGGGTGAAATTTATGGTGGTGGCCCCCAGCTCAACGTTTGATTTAACCATCTTAGAAGGCAAACACATCCCCATTGAAGATCGCGCCGAACATGAAGTCACCCACATACAAGAGCAAAAAATTGCCCCTGAAAATTGTCCCGCTATCAACCCATCATTTGATGTGACGCCTAACGAACTGATTGATGCCATTATTTGTGAAAAAGGTATCCTAACAGCACCTTTCACAAACAAGATTCACAACCTTTTGAAGGCAAAAGGCTGAACATGAAACTGCTTACGCTTAGTATTTTATTGGTATTCATCATGGCACGTTTGGCTCAAGCGCAGACGCCACAAGAAAATCAAGATTATTCAAACGAGACCCTGAAAACCATTGAACTTCCGGCGCTTTCTGCAGAACCAACTGAAGACAGTCAGCACGCCCTCACTCAGGCAATTGAGCGCAAACAACTATTAGAAGAAAAGGCCATCAAAATTCCATACGCGATTTTACCCCACCGGCCAAATTACATTATGCCAGTGAGCTACGTTCAAAATACGTTTGATGAATACCAACTGGCACAAAATCCAAACTGGCCAGGCTATTCCAACCTTGAAGCCATGTTTCAAGTGAGTATGAAATATCAAATCTTTCAGTTTGATGAAGCCAATCAACATCGGCTGTACGTCGCCTATACCAATCGATCTTTTTGGCAGTTATACAGCTCAAACATTTCTCGGCCTTTTCGTGAGTCCAACCATGAGCCAGAACTATTGTTACAGCTCACACCAAACTGGGGGTATATTAATCATTTAACCATCTCTCTAAACCACCAAAGCAATGGGCAAACGACCCAAACATCGCGTAGCTGGAATCGCATCATTGCCGGTATTTATCATCGCAGCGAAACCAGTGTGTATGGTTTAGAACCATGGTGGCGTATACCTGAAACCGATAAAGCCGATCCAGATGATCCAACCGATAACGATAACCCCGACATTCATCAATACTTAGGTTATGGCAACTTTCTTTGGTATAAAAAAGTGGGGCGCGAATCGCTGCTCTTTCGCTTTGGTAATAATTTCAATTTTGAAGATAACCGCAGCTGGGCAGAGCTAGAATTCACCTTCCCCCTTGGCCGTCGTTTTTTAGGGTTTGTTCAATTATATGAAGGCTATGGACACAGTTTGATTGAATACAACCGCTATCAAAGACGCATTGGTTTTGGCATCAAAATTACCGATTACTTGTAAGCCTTTCACTTACTCTCGGCGGATTAAGGGATTTCAAAGAGGCCCAATTAGGCTAAACTTGTACCACTTGGTCAACAAATAAGAACCTTAGTACCAAACTGACTAAGCTCGCTATATTCGTGGAGATAAAAATGAAAGATGTGGTTATAGTTGCCGCTGGCCGAAGCGCCATTGGTTCGTTTCAAGGCTGTTTATCAAGCCTAAGTGCGATTGAACTGGGCACTCAAGTTATCAAAGGCGTGGTTGAACGCTCTGGTATTGATGCAAAATTAGTGGACGAAGTGATTTTTGGTCAAGTCCTCACCGCCGGAGAGGGTCAAAACCCCGCGCGCCAGAGTGCAATCCATGCAGGTCTATCTCAGCACACACCCGCCCTCACTATCAACAAGGTTTGTGGCTCCGCGTTAAAAGCCGTTCACTTGGCAGCTCAGGCCATTCAAAGTGGTGATGCCGATATCATTATCGCAGGTGGCCAAGAAAGCATGTCTAACTCTGCCCATGTTATGCCGAATTCTCGTACTGGGCAGCGCATGGGTCCCATTACCATGGTCGACACCATGATCAAAGATGGCCTTTGGGATGCCTTTAACGATTACCACATGGGCATTACCGCCGAGAATCTCGCTGAAAAATTCGACATTAGCCGCGAAGCACAAGATGCCTTTGCTGCCGCAAGCCAACAAAAAGCCGTGGCCGCACAAGAAGCGGGCAAGTTTGACGATGAAATCATCCCGATTACCGTGCCACAACGCAAAGGCGATGACCTCATCATCAACAAAGATGAAGGCCCTCGTGCTGGCACCACGGCCGAAAAACTGGCGGGCATGCGCCCGGCATTTAAAAAAGACGGGACGGTTACCGCTGCTAATGCATCCTCACTAAACGACGGTGCGGCCGCCGTCATGTTAGCTAGTAAAGAAAAAGCACAAGAACTTGGTCTAACCGTATTAGCCACCATTAAGGGTTATGCCAATGCAGGCGTTGATCCAAGTATCATGGGCATTGGTCCTGTTTCTGCTACTAAACGTTGCTTGGAAAAAGCCGGTTGGCAGTTAAGCGATGTGGACTTAATCGAAGCCAACGAAGCCTTCGCGGTACAGTCATTATCGGTAGGTAAAGAATTAGGCTGGGATAGCGAGAAAGTGAACGTTAATGGTGGGGCTATTGCACTGGGTCACCCTATTGGGGCTTCAGGCTGTCGTGTATTAGTGACCCTTTTGCACGAAATGCAAAAACGTGACGTGAAAAAAGGCTTAGCCACCTTATGTATTGGTGGCGGCATGGGTGTGAGCATCGCCATCGAGCGATAACCCACATGAGAGCCCATTAAGTGACCTTAATGAACCACGGTTCCTTGATCGGGCTCTACATTACCAAACTCAGCAGGCAGCAAGCTGTGCTTGTTGACCACAAGGGTGTCGTAGACATCCAGCTCGATATTTTTTGCCTCGACCACCAAAGGCTCTAAAATCACACAAACCGCTTCGATGCTGTCTAGCTCAGCAATGATGCACGTTTTAAAACCATCTTGCGTATGAATGGCAGCCAACTCGCCCAAATCCGGTTCACACATGACCGTAGGAAGATCATCGGCTAATACTTCATCGGCGTCCAATGGCTCAATGAAACGTGCCGCTGCCACCATATGTAAAATATCGATGATTTCTGGATCTGCTAAGTCGAGCTGCTGAGGGTTTTCGTGTTCTGCTAGCACCTTATCAACCAAGGCTTGAAACAACTCCAAGTCTTCTTCGGTCCAGCTGATGTCCATTTTGCTACTATGAGGGCTCGGAATGTCCGTCGCTAGTAAGATTTCGTGAGTGGATTGAGAGTCTAACTCTGGCATCACAATATTTACTTGCTCAGTGCCAGTGCCAGCCATATCGGCTAAGCGCCATTTTAAGGGGTGTTTAACAGCCTGTGTCATAGTCGGCCTCCATTGATTTTGCCGCAGTGCACTTCAAACATGCCAAATCAGTTGGCTATCTACTCGCTATGGTAATTAAGTGGTCGTGATCTCCCCTGTTTTTAATTAATTTCAGCCTATAACAGGTTCTCTTCTGAGTATAGTGGTATATTACCCTCCTTTTTTATAATCCCTTAAAATTAAAACGGTTAAGGTCAGAACACTATGTTTTCTTTTGTTTCTAAGTCATTGTTTTTTATGGCTTTTATTTCATTATTAACGGCTTGTGCGTCCCTGCCTGATGAAAAAAATATTCAAAATAGAGCCGAACAGTTTGCACAAAAAAGCGCAAAACCAGCCCAATCTTTAATTCAACAGGCCAAGCTCAAACTGCAAAAAGCCAACACTGAATTACTAGCATTTTATGCGCCAACCTATATGAAACAGGCGCAAACCCACTTTGAAAAAGCCAAACAGCTTTACTCAGAAAAGGCCGAAAATATTGAGATTCGTGAGCAAACTCAACTGAGTGTTGAATATGTGGAATCAGGTTTGCGCAACAAAAAAATCGTAAAAGAATATTTAACCAGCACCTTGGACAATCGAGCCGTTTTACAACGATTAAAAGCAGATCAACTTTTCCCTGAAGATTTCGCCAAGATCACTGAACAACAACTGGCGTTAATTGAAAAAGTAGAGCAACGAAAAGAGCTTGAAGCCCGTGCACAGCAAAAGCCTTTACTCGAAGCAATGAAACAGCTGGAAGTAAAAACCATCAAGCAAACTTATTTGAGCAAAACCTACACCATGCTTGAGCAAGCACAAGCACTGAAAGCAGAAGAAACACTGCCAACCTTATACAAGCAAACCATGGATAATATTGCGCAAATTGAGCGTTTTATTGCAGCTAACCCACGCCAGAAAAAACAGATCAGTGCCTATACCAAAGACAGCTTATTCGAAGCCGAGCGCTTATACTCTTTGGCCCGGTTAACTCAGAAAATCACCACAAAATCTGAGCAAAATCTAGAAGATTTAGTACTGTCCTTTGAGGCCCATTTACAAAAAATTGCCAAAGCGATGAAGTACGGCGATATCAGCAACTTATCACTGGATGATCAAAGCTTACTGTTAAGTGAATATGGTGAAAAAATCATTAAGAAAAACAAACATGCCTTGTCTTCCATTAAGCAGCAAAAAGAATTAGAGAAATGGAAGCGTAAAGTGGTACTGCTAGAAGCAGAAATTCGTCGCTTAAAACGCCAGCAGAATTAACCAAACCGAATTCCACGCACAAAAAAGGCGAGCATGGCTCGCCTTTTTATCATTGCCACTGCATTAAAAAGTGGCCTATTTCATCGCTATCGCATTTGATTTAACAAATCCACACGAGACTCGATCATGGTGCGATAAGTTTTCATTAAACTAAAACGGTGCGGTGCATCCTCAACCTGAAGCCGAGTTAACTGAGATTCTAACTTACTGATTTCAGCCTCCAGTCGACGGATAATATCATGGTTACTGCCTTCACTGCGTAAACGATACCCTTCTTGAGCCATAGCTCTTCTCTCCGTTGCGAATCGATATCTACCTGACTTCCTACCTAGGTAACTCAATTTATTCACCTGTCATGTCATATTACTACCATCAAGATCGTATTTTAGCAGGGCTGTCTGTGACCGCTATCCCATATAGCAACAATTACTGTAGGAAATCGCTTACACAGAACCATTCATTGTTAGGTAAAACTGGGCAGATTCTGCACATTTGTTTATAATGCCGCCCCCTAATTCATAGCATGAGTGGTCCAATCTGTGGCTAAGAAGTTGTTCATCAAAACCCATGGCTGCCAAATGAACGAGTACGACAGTTCCCGTATGGCGGATCTGTTAGGCGAAACCCATGCTATGGAAATCACAGATAACGAAGCAGAAGCCGATGTGGTGCTGCTCAATACCTGCTCGATTCGTGAAAAAGCCCAAGATAAGGTGTTTCACCAACTGGGCCGATGGAACAAGCTAAAAGAGAAAAACCCCAATTTAATCATAGGGGTAGGCGGTTGTGTGGCGAGCCAAGAAGGGGAAGCCATCCGTAAACGCGCGCCACAAGTAGACATGATTTTCGGCCCGCAAACTCTGCATCGCTTACCAGAATTTGTGGATGCCAGCGCCAATAAAATTCCAGTTATGGACGTGACCTTCCCTGAAATCGAGAAATTCGACCACCTGCCGGCACCAAAAGTCGAAGGGGCCACAGCCTTTGTATCTGTCATGGAAGGCTGCAGCAAGTACTGTACGTTCTGCGTGGTACCCTACACCCGTGGTGAAGAAGTCAGCCGCCCATTTGCCGATGTTATGAAAGAAGTTCAACAATTGGCCGATCAAGGGGTGCGTGAAATCAACCTGCTAGGGCAAAACGTCAACGCTTACCAAGGGCAAACCGAAGATGGTGACATTGCCGATTTAGCCGAATTGATCACTGCCGTGGCCGAAGTTGAAGGCATTGACCGTATCCGCTTCACCACGTCTCACCCTGTGGAGTTCAGCGATAGCCTGATTCAAGTCTATGCCGAAGTGCCAGAACTCGTGAGCCATTTGCATCTACCCGTACAAAGCGGCTCGAATCGAATTCTGTCGGCCATGAAGCGCGGCCATGAAATTGATATGTACATTGATAAGATCAATCGCATTAAGCAATTACGCCCAGATATCAGCATCAGCTCAGACTTTATCATCGGCTTCCCAGGGGAAACCGACCAAGACTTTGAAGACACCATGAACCTCATTGCTGAAATTGGCTTTGATGTGTCATTTAGCTTCATTTACAGCGCCCGTCCGGGTACCCCAGCATCGGATTTGCCGGATGACACCCCAGAAGATGTGAAGAAACAGCGCTTACAGATTTTGCAAAATCGTATTGCACAAAATGCACAATCCATTAGCCGCCGCATGGTGGGTCGCACTGAGACCATCTTAGTCACAGGTCCGTCTAAGAAAGACCCGGGCCAGCTTCAAGGGCGCACTGAGAATAACCGCGTGGTGAATTTTCGCAGTGACGATGCCAGCTTGATTGGTAAATTCGTCAAAGTGAAAATTGAAGATGCCTATTCCAATAGCCTATTGGGTAGCCTACTGCTAGATGAAGGCGTATTCTAAGCAATAAGCCATACACAAAGAGAAACCATTACTTAATGACAACCGCCAGCGCTGAAAAGCCCCATACCGCACAAGCTGACTTTTATTTAGAGCCTGACGATCCTCGCCGCCTATCCAACCTGTGCGGCGATCTTGATAGCCACATTAAGCAAATTGCCACCCATTTTAATATCCGTATTTTCAATCGTGGCAATCACTTTAAGTTGGCAGGGGAAGCACAAGGGGTCGACCACGCTACGCAAATCATTCAACGCTTGTATCGTGAAACCCATAATGGCACTGAAATCCGCAAAGATTTGATCCACTTGCTGCTGCAAGAAGCGGATATCGAAATCGCCTATCAAAAAGATCACGCCGGCGATGAAGGCAAAAAGCCAGTGGTCATTCGTACCCCTAAGCTCATTATCAAGCCCCGTGGTCCTAATCAACAAAAGTACGTACGCACCATTCAGTCTAATGATGTGAACTTTGGTATTGGCCCTGCCGGTACAGGTAAAACCTATTTGGCGGTGGCCTGTGCGGTAGAAGCCTTATTGCGTGATGACGTGCAAAAGATTTTGCTGGTTCGCCCAGCGGTAGAAGCAGGTGAGAAGCTGGGCTTTCTGCCTGGGGATTTAGCGCAGAAAATCGACCCGTATTTACGCCCTTTATACGATGCCCTGCACGACATGCTGGGTTACGAACAAGTGGTGAAACTGCAAGAACGCAATGTCATTGAAATTGCCCCTCTTGCCTATATGCGTGGTCGTACGTTAAGTAACGCCTACGTGATTTTGGACGAAAGCCAAAACACCACGCCTGAACAAATGAAGATGTTCCTCACTCGTATCGGCTTTGGCTCAAAGGCAGTCATTACAGGGGATATCACCCAGATCGACTTACCCCGTGGCGCACGCTCTGGCTTGGGCCATATTCTTAACATCCTCAAAGATGTTGAAGGCATTGGCTTTACCCACTTTGCCAACAAAGATGTGGTACGCCACCCCCTAGTGCAAAAAATTGTGGATGCCTATGACGCACACGATGCCGAAGTAGCTGCACGCAAGGCAGCGAAAGATGCAGCCGAAGGCGCAAACGATGATTGATGTGGACATCCAACTCGCAAGTGAACACTCACCCTTGCCAAGTAATGAACAACTCACATTATGGGCTACTCATGCGCTTAGCCCATTCAAAGCAGAAGCGGCCCTGAGCATTCGTTTAGTGGATAACGACGAAAGCCAACAGCTGAACTTTGAATACCGCGGCAAAGACAAACCCACCAATGTCTTATCTTTTCCTTTTGAGGTGCCACCAGAGCTGGCAGGCGTTGACGAGATTGGCCATTTAATTGGTGATTTAGTCATTAGTGTGCCGGTAGTAGCGCAAGAAGCCATTGAGCAACATAAAACCTTCGAAGACCATTTTGCTCACATGGTAGTACACGGCTGCTTGCATTTATTGGGATACGACCATATAAAGGACGAAGACGCCGAGATTATGGAAGACCTAGAACGGCAAACCCTAGCCAAACTAGACATTGCCGACCCTTATTTCATCACTGACTAAGACAATGAACGAAGACCGACCGAGAAAATCTCTATTTAGCTGGTTAGAAAGTTTACGCTTATTCTCAGGAGACCCAAAAAGTCGCACCGAGATCAAACACATCCTACGCGAAGCCGAGGAGCGCCAACTGGTAGACAGTGATGCACTGTCCATCATGGAAGGTGCCATACAAGTGGCTGACATGCAGGTGCGGGAAATCATGATTCCTCGCGCTCAAATGGTCTGCGTAAAAGCAGACCAAAAACCCAAAGAC
>Ga0181591_10002046_pt1 | contig 17342 bp, 18 predicted proteins | sample 071ome_33_FD_133757 | JGI IMG/M metagenome (GOLD analysis project Ga0181591, IMG submission 133757) | Coastal salt marsh microbial communities from the Groves Creek Marsh, Skidaway Island, Georgia - 071412AT metaG (megahit assembly) | ecosystem: Environmental > Aquatic > Marine > Intertidal...
AACTGCAACATTTTCAACTTCTAAATCGTCAATAAAAAAGTTATTAAAAAATCCAAGTTGTCTTTCTAGTTCATTATCTCGATTATCTAGTCCGACGCCAGCACTGCGCATCAAAAGTAGACTATCTTCTAAAACTGCTTGAGGATTTCTAGGTGCTGTTAACAAATTAACATAGCTATTACTATTGAGCATATAAAGAGATATATTGTAAGTATAACTGCTAAAATTATCTAGTTCATTAGGACTAATGTTTATAGGCACAGAAGGATTTAAACTAAAATTTGATGTTTTTGCATTTCCTCCCGACACAGTATTTCCAGAATTTATAGTAATTGTTCCTGTATCTAAAGTCAATGGTAGTCCAGGAAAAAGTTCACTTACTATATTTTTTTCTTGAGATTTACCACTTAATGCTAATAATTGTCTATCTGACAAGGTTTCGGGAACGAACGAACTTTCTTCAGGAACGTCATTGCTTATAGATTTATTGCTAGATCCATTATCTTTAATTAATGTTCTACCTACTTTAAATTTTGTTATTCCGGTTGTTTCGTCAACTTCCTGAGATAAAGTAACATCCCAATCAGGCTGATTGTTAGTAACTATTCTTTCTCTTATTTGATTTTTTGTTTCATAATTTCCTATACTAGCTACAGTTTGTGCTGGAACCTTAATAGGATCAGGCTGTTCTTCTACTAAACTTAAATCTTGAGGTGCTGGATCGTTAGGTTTCCATGTATCTGCCATTTTACAATCCCAAAGCTACTTCTATTTTATCCTTTTTAGGTAGATAGAATTTTGTTCCGGCCCGGAAATCCCATATCGGGTCTTCAAAAACATTAGGATTTCTCGCAATGAATACCCACCATAAATTAGAATTTTTATAAAGATCAAATGCTAATAAATCTGGTCTATATTGATGTACAAGAGTAAGCGTATGCAATACATCATCTTTTGCTGCAGGTATTCTTCTATTTTCTAAAACATCTAAATATGTTCCATAAAAAGTAGTTGTTGCATAAGGACTATCATTTTTATATTCCACTGTCATTAAATAAATCCTCCAGAACCGCCTGGTCTACCAATCTCGTCACCCCTAGCAAAACTTTCAAGACTAAAATTACCAATTTGGTTTCTACTGTAAATAGGTAATAGACTAAAGTTTATATTCATAAGAGTAGGAACCATAGTTTTTGTTGCTGCGTCAGGTGCTGCAGCAAGTGGTACTTCTATATAATCTGTTGCTCCCTCAAAATCATGCGAAAATGCTTGTAATACTACAGGAACACTATTAAATTGAAAAGGGCCATACCCACTCAAACGCAACACAGGCGGAGGAGTACCTCTTAACGCATCTTGACCAAAAAACATTTTATGGATACTACGCATAAAATGCAAAACTGCTAACATATATCTAGCTTCATCTGCAGTATTAGCAGTAAATTGACCAACAACTGTAATACTATCTGTTGAACTACTTCCATAACTATGCTGAATAAAATTACTATGACTCGGTTGCATTCCTGCATAATTTGCACTGTGCGCTACGTTTATTGTTGGTGTATATGGAAACAATACGCCACCTGTCTCTAACAATGGATTTAAAATTTTGTTATTAGGATCTTTATAAAACAAAGGCCCACTATTAGGACTAAGTGAAATTCTAACTCTTGTATCATTTTCTCTAAAAGTAGCAGTAAGAACATTATCTGCTCCCGGAATAAGTCCGATTATATCTAGGCCAGCAGATATAAGTCTGTTAGCACTAGAATCTAATACACTCCGACCAATTTTGCTCAAAGCACTATTTCCAGGTATCAACTTATCAATCGCATCATCAGCGTATGATCTTGCTTTGTTTTCTATTTTGTTTCCAACACTAAATTGACTTGCCATTAAAAATCCTTGTTTTTATTTTGCATAAGTATATTTATAGGCTGTATAATATACGTATATTAAAAGGAATCCCAACCACATGATTAAACGGAGAAATTATCTAAACAACAGAGATCTGTTGAAAGAAATTCATTTAAGTAAAAACACATATTGTAGTTTTGTCGACGACGATGTAGACAACGTTTATGATATTATTTTATCAAATATTGAAAAAATTAATATCAGAACAATTGCAGAAGCAAAAAGAAATCGTGCCAATCGAATCCAGAAAGCAGCATATGAAGCTGCAAAAGCGGAAAATAAAAAAGTAAAGCAGGCAGATTTTGAAGTTGATTGGAAAAAAATCAACAAAGAAGATTTAGTGTTCCGTATTATGACATTTGATCATATACCGCTACAACCTGGTCGTAAAAAAAATCCTAAAACAGTTGCTGATCATCACATACAGTGCAATTTTCCACCATTCCAACACTACAGAGTGGATATAGATGGTAATCCGTATTGTGTAGGAAAAAGTCACTGGGAAGGTGGGTTAGAAAACGGGTCATTTAATAAAACACACGGACACACAACAAATAAGCTTGCACGTATGTACATGAAGCTTTGCGAACGGTACGGCACAAGATCAAATTGGCGAGGTTACACATATAATGACGAAATGAGAAGTCAAGCGTTGCTTCAACTAACACAAATTGGACTGCAATTCGACGAAAGCAAAAGTGAAAACCCATTTGCTTACTATACTGCAGCAATTACAAATAGTTTCACTCGTGTTCTTAATTTGGAAAAGAAAAACCAAGCAATTAGAGATGATATACTAGAAAATGCAGGTCTCAATCCTAGCTATACTCGTCAGACAGAAAACGAATTAAATAAAAGTTCAGATCCTGTATAAAAATGAAAAAGTTAGAGCTATTAACTGTTGGATGTAGTTTTACTGCAGATTGCGGTTTTACAGATGAAAATAGAAAAAAATATCACTGGCCAGAATTATTTGCTAAAAACTTTAATTATAATTTAAATAATCATGCAATAGGCGGTATGTCAAACGAAGAAATATTTTATCGCACTATACATGCTATAACAAAAAATGACTACGATTTAGTAATTGTAATGTGGAGCAGTTTACACAGAAAATGGCTATATTTCAATGAAAACAATGTAGACGATTTTGTTTCTGCAAACTTTGGAAGTAATAACAATTTTGCTGTACAAGAGTTTGCTAAAGTTTATTACGCATACTTCTCAAATCATTACATAGAAATTAAAAAATGGCTATTATCGTGTATTGCATTACAAGAGATACTAAATTCTAAAAAAATAAAATGGAGATTTGCAAGAGGTTTTAACAATCATATCGATGAGTTTTCTAATATAAATTACAAAAACAATGCGTGGTCAGGAAATACTACACCTATCAAAAGAATTTTAGATTGGGAAAATAGACCCGACGAATACTTACACGAAAAAATATTAGACATTCAATATCTTATAAAAAGGCTACAAAAAGACAATTGGATAAATTTATACACATCTCCGTTTAACCAATTATCTACTGACGTAGCAGACGATAATCAACATCCAGGACCCGAAGCAAACAAAATATTTTTGCAAGATCTTATTGACAGCTTTGAAAAATTACAGTAAAATAGTATTATGAGTTTATTCAAACGGGCCGCCGTGTTTACGGATATTCACTTTGGCAATAAAAGCAATAGCCAAACGTTTAATCGCGACTGTTTAGACTTTGTAACTTGGTTTTGTAAAGAAGCTAAATCACAAGGTGCAGACACTTGCATTTTTATGGGCGACTGGCATCATCAACGTGCAAGCATAAATGTTGCAACTCTGAATTATAGCTTACAAGCATTGGAATTACTTAACGAAAACTTCGATACCGTACACTTTATCCCAGGAAATCACGACGAATACTACAGAGATAAACGTGATTTTAACAGTATTGCATTTATTAAAAAGTTTGAAAATATACAACTTTACAACGAAATAACAACAGTTGATGGCGTAGCTTTTGTGCCATGGCTTGTTGGTGATGAACATAAAAAAATGCAAAAACTTAGTGCAGATTATGTAATTGGACACTTTGAGTTACCACACTTTTATATGAATGCAATGGTTCAGATGCCTGATCATGGTGAATTAAATCATAAAGATTTTGGACGTTGTGGTACTGTTTTTACTGGACACTTTCATAAAAGACAAGAAAACGATAATGTTGTGTATACAGGAAATGCATTTGCGCACAATTATAGTGATGCATGGGACGACAATAGAGGTATGATGATACTCGACTGGGACGGAACACGTGAATTTATTTCATGGCCCGAACAACCTAAATATCGTGTGCTTAAAATAAGTCAACTGCTAGAAGGGCCAGAAAAATATCTTAGTCCTAAAACATATGCCCGTGTTAATTTGGATGTGGATATTAGTTATGAAGAAGCAAATTTTATTAAAGAAACATTCTTAAGCGAATATTCTCTACGTGAAATGAGTTTAATACCTATGAAAGCAGATGATTTGGACATGTCAGATGCACAAGGAGAAATTAATTTTGAAAGTGTTGATACTATCGTAACAAGTCAATTACAACAAATTGATAGTCAACAGTACGATTCTAAACTAATGTTGGATATTTACAGAAACTTATGAAAAATGTTTATCTAAGATCTTCTTATCTAGAAATTATAAAACAAAAATATAATATTTTACTTCATGTATCTCAAACCAATTTTGATTTGAATTTTAACGAGTTTGAAGAAAATATTAAATCTTTAAAGAAAGAGTATTTTTTACCCAATGAAAGAATACTAATAGAAATTACAGATACGCAAGCATATGATGTATACAATAAAGAAACCAAATATGGTCTACTGACAAGAAATATTATCGACACTTTTATCGAATATGATATTCCACTTTTTACAATGTTTATAGTGACTAACAATTTTTATCTTCGTGAAGAAATCAATACTATTGTTCCGGAACAAGCAAATAATATCACTGTGTTTTTCACATTGCGAGGTTTTTCCATGTATGGAGGTTCCTCTAAATTTTTAGATAGACCATTTTGTTTTGATAAAATCAAAAAAAATTGTTTAACGATATTAGGCTATGATCGTCTTCACAGACGTGCATTGTATCAGGTATTAAAAAACAAAAAAGAAAAAATTGCAATTTCATACAGAAAAGTAGATAATAAAAATTTTTAAACTAAATGACAAGACTTTTTTTATATCCCAACCAACGACATCAACAAACTTGGTACGAGCCAATAGTTGCTGATAAACCATATAAAGATAGCCTAATATCGAACGTAGAAAATGTAGATTTCTTAAACTTAGATTTATACACAGAACATTACAAATATATCGGTTTAGAAATTGTTAGCGAAACAGTATTTGATTATTATCAACCTTTTGTTTCTGAAAAAACATTAAGGCCTATTTTTAACAAAAGATTTTTTATTATCCTAAGCGGACCTGGAACTCTTAAGCTTTTGCAAAATTTAGGATTTAAAACATGGAATCATATCATTGATGAAAGTTACGATAATGAAAAAGATTATATAAAAAGATATAATTTAATTTTAAAAGAAATAGAAAAATTTTGTAATAAAGACATAAATGAAGTAAAAAATCTTGTGAAAAACAATAAAGATATGTTAGAATACAATTACACATTGCTGAAAAATCTAGAAGAAAAAGAGATAGAATGTTTAAAATCGATTCTTTGACAGTAAAAAATTTTATGAGTGTAGGTAATACTACGCAAGCTGTTGACTTTAACAGAAACGACTTAACACTTGTATTGGGAGAAAATTTAGACACAGGAGGAGGTGACGCTGGTAGCCGAAACGGCACAGGAAAAACTACTATCATCAATGCACTAAGTTATGCGCTGTATGGAAATGCACTCACTAACATACGCAAAGATAATCTAATTAACAAAACTAATGGTAAAGCAATGTTAGTTACTGTTGAATTTGAAAAAGACGGGTTACAATATCGAATCGAGCGCGGGCGTAAACCTAATGTACTGAAATTTTATATTAACGAAAACGAGCAAGAATCTAATGATAACGCCCAAGGTGATAGTAGAGAAACGCAACGTGCTATTGAAACATTGCTAGGCATGAGCCATGATATGTTTAAACATGTACTAGCATTAAACACATACAGTGAACCGTTTTTGAGTATGCGTACTAATGACCAACGTGCTATCATCGAGCAATTACTAGGTATTACTATTCTCAGCGAAAAAGCAGAGAATCTCAAAGAGATGGTGCGTGTTACTAAAAACAAAATTCAAGAAGAAGAATTTCGCATTAAAGCAATTGAAGATGCTAACGAAAAAATTACAGATCAAATAGAAGCATTAAAACGTAGGCAGTTAATTTGGCTTAATAAAAAAGAGGAAGATATACAAAATTTAGAAAAAGCTATTAATGATTTAAGTCATGTTGATATTGATGCAGAATTACGTGCGCATACAGCATATAATTCATGGAATATTTTGAACACAGAACAAATACAGTTACAAAAAGATATTGCAAGTTTATTAGCACAAGAAACACGTGCTAGCAAAGACGTTGATCGAACAGGAAAGGCAGCAAGCAGTCTTAAAGAAGGAAAATGTAGCACATGCAAACAAAGTGTAGATCACTTGGAAACACATCAAAAGCATGTAGAAAAAGCGGAGAAAGAATATGAAGAAGCAAGTGATTTCCTTAGAGAGTTACAGGAAGCAATTGCAGAGCTCAGAGGAAAACAAACAGAAGTTCCAGCGAGACCGATTACATTTTACGATGTTGTTGACGATGCACACAACCATCGAACAACCTTATCAACTCTTGAATCAGAACTACGAAATAAAACAAATGAAAGTGACCCATATTCCGATCAAATTGTAGATATGGAAAAAACTGCAGTACAAGAAGTAAACTGGGAAACAATTAACGAACTTACACGTGTACAAAATCATCAAGAATTTTTGTTAAAACTTCTCACAAACAAGGATAGTTTTATTAGGAAGCGTATTATTGATCAAAATCTTGCTTATTTAAACACAAGACTGGATGGATATTTAAACGCAGTTGGATTACCTCATACAGTTGTTTTTAAAAATGATTTAAGTGTAGAAATACAAGAACTAGGCAGAGACTTAGACTTTGATAACTTGAGCAGGGGCGAACGCAACAGACTTATACTTTCATTAAGTTGGGCGTTTCGCGATGTTTGGGAAAGTTTATATCAGCCAATCAACTTGTTGTTTATTGACGAACTGGTTGACAGCGGCATGGATAGTGCTGGTGTAGAAAATGCTATGGGTGTACTAAAGCGCATGAGCAGAGAAAGAAATAAAAGCATTTGGCTAGTAAGTCATAAAGATGAACTCATAGGCAGAGTCAACAATGTCCTTAAAGTTATCAAAGAAAATGGCTTTACTAGTTACGACACTGATGTGGAATTAGTATAAATCTAGCACCGAAACACCGGCACATAGAAGTAAGTAATATCTGCACACTTAAATGTTTACACAATGATAAGATAACTAAACTAGCACAAACAAAATTTAATTTGAAATATAAAGACTTAGATACTATACTAAAAGACGATTATTTAAAAAGTTTGATAATTTGGAATGAAAAACTAAATGTATCAAATCTAAGTTATGTGACAAAGATCATATAACAGAATGGTAAGGAGACAACAATGTCAACACACGAAGAAATTGTAAATGCATACGAAGACTACTTAATGGAAGTAGCTAAATTTGAAGATAAAGGCGTAAAAGCTTCTGCAGCTAGAGCACGTAAAGCACTAGGAGATTTGGGAAAATTAGCAAAAAACCGTCGTGCAGAAATTCAAGAAAAAAAGAATTCTATGTAAAAATGCATATATACAAAGTACATGGAACCTTGGTATTACAACAATGAAATTGTCGAAGAACTACCAGAAGGTTCTGTGGGCTTTGTATATTTGATTACAAATTTAACCAACAATAGAAAATATATTGGCAAGAAACTGGCACAATTTAAACGCTCAAAACCACCACTTAAAGGAAGAAAAAACAAAAGACGCACCACTGTAGAAAGTGATTGGCGTACATACTATGGCTCATCGGACGAACTCAACGAAGATATTGAAATTATTGGTAAAGAAAACTTTAAACGTGAAATACTCTACTATTGTTATAGCAAGGCAGAGTTAAGTTACATCGAAGCAAGAGAACAATTCAAACACAAAGTATTAGAAACAGACGATTATTACAATGGGCATATACGTGTCAGAGTACACGGTAAAGGCATAATCAAAAAACAATTAAACGGCTAGATAGCCTCTTTATATATGATATGTAAGCGTTGCAGACTCGCAGTATTCTGCTAATTGAGGCAAGTAAAACCAACTTTAGGCATAAAAGATGCGGCTCTGAGAAAAAGCAACCGCAGCCAAACATGTATTGCTGTTATAGTACATGCTAGGTTCCGAAACTATTCGTGAAGGCTGAAGTAGGGGGTTAACGGGTTTCCGCCTCCGATGTACTATAAAGAATACATTAACAAGTTTAATGCACTCTTTATAGTACAAATCTTCTTATAACAGATGAGTGAATGACGCAGCAGAAAGCACATTTTTTCATGGCTTCACCCGGAAACGGGTGAAGTATGAGCTCAAGTTCGAGCAGATAGCATAAAGCTTCGCTTTAATAATCAAGTAAAAAAAAGTGAATGAACGAAAGTGAATGAACGAATGAGCGTTAGCTCATTCTCATATAATTAATTGATTTGCTTTCTTTGACATTTCCACATTATCCTCAATTACTTCATTAAAATATTTGTATTCTGATTGTGGAATATCGAGTAATTCAAACATTGAAACTCCTCCTCTCATATACCAAGCTATAGTTGTCATACTTTTTTTAATACGAGATATTTGTTTCTCATAGTCCTCTAATAGCCTCTCAATCTCTGGATTTGATAACGTTAAGAGGCGTATGCGAAAAAATTTGATTGATCAAAAGTAAATGGAGTGGTGTATTCGTGTGAGCAACTATCACATTTTGTATTCACTTTCTTTTCTGGGATACCTGCTACAACCTTTTCTAAATGTTTTCTAACACCATCAAAAAGCGCACGTTCGCTGTTGCTTACAAATTCAGCAATAAAATTTGGATCAGTTACTGTTTCACCTTCGGGTGTTATAATATGACTAATACTGCCACTTACATTTTTTACAGTATACTCTGTCATTTTTCTAAATATTTGAGTAAACCTTCTTTGCTTTTCTTCGTTATCTAATTCACTGTCATTAATAACAACAATAAGTCTTTGTTGTTCGAATTGTTCTTGATTTTGCATATTCACTGTTTCGAAATCGGCAGGTTTCATGAAAATTTGCATATTTTTATACATAAATGGAGCTTCGAAGCCACTTATATCAACAGGCATATCTAGAAATTGTTTTAGATCAATTTCGTAATTATCTGAGTTGTTGCATTCCGGACAAGTGCTTGTGTATTCCATTTTTTCGCCATAGCTTGCAATTCTTATTGCGATGAAAAGTGTATCTAAATCAATTGCTGGAACACACCATGCATTTTTTATACTAGGCACGCAACTGTGTATCATATCTACTACTGCTTGCCCATTTAGTAATGCATCGGGTGTATTAACACCTATCTCATCTCTAGTGCTCATAGGCAGTATAGCAACTTCACCGTTAATTGGCATCTCTAAAGTATTGCGAGGATAAAAATTTCCGTTACTAGGTAATTTTACATAAATTGACGGTTGTCTCATAAATTTATGTAAAGGATTTGAATTTTGCTGAGATTGCATCATTGCAATTTGTTCAGGGTTCATTGAAAATTGATCAGGTGATTCTGACATATTTTTCTCCAGATAAATATAATATACTAAGTGTATTTATATACGCATATAACTGGAGATTTTTTCCTTGGCTATAATCGAAGTACCTGGAATAGGACCTGTACAAGCTGACGGATTTGCAGAAGAACAAACACTTCAGCGTGTGCTTGCTGCAATTCAATTGCAAACAGAATCGCAAAAAACTGTACAAAGCGGGGGAATTGCAAGCCTGAATGCTATTTCGGCTAGAGCAGCACAAAATATCAAAGATTTAGCAGAAGAATCTAGAGCTGGTAGCGGAGCTGTAGAACAAGCATCTCAATCAATTAAAGATAGTCAAACTGCAGTAGCTAAAGCAAATAGAAGATACAGCAGTTATGTTGATAGTCAGCAAAAGTTTTTAAATTCTGCTGCCAAAGGCCCATTGGATTTATTAGAAACAGCAGGATCTTCGATTAAAGGAACTATAGACAATGTTTTAGACGGTGTGATAAAAAGCGGCGGCGGCTTTTCGTCAATACTTGCTGGCGCTAGTAAAGCAGTGTTGGGATTTACTGCGTTTCTAGCAGGTGCTATACCAGGTGATCTTAACAAAATGGCAAAAAGCTATTATGAAGTCCAATCTGCAGGCGGCTTATTTGCTGGAAGTATGTTAGATTTCAGAGCTGTTGCTCTTGCTAGTGGCTTAACAATGGAACAATTTGGTAATGTAATTAAAAAAAATGCAGAAGATGTAAGCAAATTTGGTGGACAATCTCTAGCAGGTGCACAGGCGTTTGTTAGACAGAACGCTGATCTCATACGCAATCAAGGACAAGAACTCTTGCGGTTGGGGTTAAGTTTTGAAGATATGGGTAGCAGAACTGCAGAATTTATGGCTATGATTAACGAAAGTGGGCAAAGTTTAGATCAGTTAGGGTATGATACTGCAAGTGTTAGTCTTGCAACTAAACAACTTGTAATAAATCAAAAGGCCCTTGCTGCAATTAATGGAACAACACTAGAACAAGAGCGTGAAAAAATGCGTCAGCAGCGCAAAGATGCGCAACTCAATGCTGTAATGATGGGACTAACAGCACAGCAGAGACAAGGAATACAAGAGCTTAGTGCAACGTTTCCACAAGCCACACAGTTTATCAAGGAGTTTGTAGCATTTGGTGGTCCAGTTAGTAAAGAAGCATTGATGCAACAAAGCATGATGGGTGCAACTACTGATGCTATTGCTAATACATTAAATCGTATAGAAGCCGGCGCCGATCCTACTGCAGCAATCAATGCTCTTAAAGAAATGAGTGCAAGTAGTGGAGCGATTGCGGGAGAAACCGCAGCAATGGCAGATCTTGTAAAATTAGGTGTTGCTGGTAGTACGAATAGTTTTGTGCAAATGGCAGAAAGAAACTTTCAACAACAATTTGAACTTTCTAATAAACTTACTGCTGGTGTTGTGGATATGACAATAAATGAACTAAACGAAAGTTTAACTGGATTTAGACACGAAGCAGATCAATTTACTTCAGCACTTACAAGTATGAGCACAAGCGCTCAAGCATTTACTGTTGCGTTAGGAAGTGCTGCCCTTGCAGCATATCAAACAACTGTTGGTGACGAAATGATTGCTCTAGCAGACAATGCAATGGCAGCGTTGTCTGGTGTAGTAATGGATGCAGCAAAAGCATTAGATAAAGCTACATCTGATAGAGTTGCACTAGGAACTGAATCATTTAGAAAAAAAGTTCCAGGCATGCCGGAAGAAGCTAATACAGCTCCTTTTGAAGCTTTTGATTTAAAACCAACAGATAGTGCGTTATTGGATAAATTTAAGATCGGAAATTTTGGAGACATATTTTCAACTGCAATACAAGCAAATACAACTGCTACAAATACATCAACTGTAGCTACAAATAATAACAGTAAACAAGCACAAATGGTGTCGGAATCAATTAACAATCTTAACCAACAAATAGAAGCACTTGCTAATAAAATAGGAACAGATTCTTCAACGGCTGCAAATGCTGCAGGCATATCTCCAAACTTACTTGGCGCCGCCGGTGCTTTGCCAGGCGACACTAATGCAAGTAGCCCACAACCAAGTGCATCTACTATAGGAGATCAAAGCAGTGCAATTATTCCCGAACTACAAAGAATGAATAAAAAATTAGATTCTGTTATTAGAAATACAGCAAATACTGCTACAAATACTGCATAAACATTTAGGTAAATATAGAATAAGGTATTATAATAAGATATGAGTTGGAAAAAGCATTTTTCGTTAGTCAAGACTGATAGTCCTCTCACTAATGTAGGAAATAACGGTGGCACAGACGGTGCAAAATATAGTCATTATGCAAGTCACTTGCCTGAAGTTTATGTAGGGCACCCGAATCGTACTGAACGATACGGTCAATATGAAACTATGGATATCGATAGTGAAGTTAATGCTGCATTAGATATTCTTGCTGAATTTTGTACACAAACAAATAGCGAGAATGGAACAACATTTGATATATATTTCCACGAAGCGCCCACAGAAAGTGAAGTTGATATTATTAAAAAACAACTCACTAATTGGAATAACTTAAATGATTTTAACAAACGAATGTTTAAAATGTTTCGGAATGTTTTAAAATATGGAGATCAAGTTTTTATACGAGACCCTGAAACATTTGAGCTTTATTGGGTTGAAATGGGCAAAGTTACAAAAATTATTGTAAACGAAAGCGAAGGAAAAGCACCTGAACAATACGTAATTAAAGATATTAATCCCAATTTTGAAAATTTAACAGTCACAGCAAATACATATAGTGATCACAGCAATAAGGGCGATCTTTACAAAAATAGAGGGTATATACAGCCTAGTAATTTATATGACGGCGGCGGAGTTAGTGCGCAAGGACGTTTTGACAAAGCTTTAAACGAAAAAGCAATCGAAGCAGAGCATATTGTGCATGTTAGTTTAACAGAAGGTTTAGATCCTAACTGGCCTTTTGGCAACAGCATACTAGAACAAATTTTTAAAGTATATAAGCAAAAAGAACTGCTCGAAGATGCAATTATTATCTATCGTATACAACGTGCTCCTGAACGTAGAATTTTCTATGTTGATGTTGGAAATATGCCTAGTCATATGGCAATGAGCTTTGTTGAGCGTGTAAAAAATGAAATACATCAACGCCGTATTCCTAGTCAAACAGGCGGCGGTGTTAACATTATGGATACGACATATAATCCATTGTCCATCAACGAAGATTACTTCTTTCCACAAACAGCAGAAGGGCGCGGATCAAAGGTTGAAACACTACCAGGCGGCACAAACTTAGGTGAAATTGACGATCTTAAATATTTTACAAACAAGATGTTTAGAGGATTGCGTATTCCTACAAGTTATCTTCCTACAGGAATCGATGAAGGTGTTGTTGCATATAACGATGGCCGTGTTGGTACTGCGATGATTCAAGAAAAACGTTTTAATGAATATTGCATTCGCTTACAAAGAATGATGGCTAGTACGTTTGATAGAGAATTCAAAATGTTTTTAAAATGGCGCGGCGTTGAAATTGACAACAGCACATTTGAATTACGCTTTAATAATCCTCAAAATTTTGCAAGCTATCGAGAAACTGAAATGGATAGTGCTAGAATCAATACATTTCAAGCACTAGAAGGGTATCCTTATCTAAGTAAACGTTTTCTTATGTCACGATATCTGGGAATGACAGAAGAAGAAATGTCAGAAAATACCAAATTGTGGCGCGAAGAAAATGCAGATATAAGTGTTGAGAGCGAAATTCCAAGTATGCGCAGTGTTGGAGTAACATCCGGTGGAATACAAAGTGATTTAGAATCTTTTGAATTACCCGATGAAGAAATTGCAGCAGAACCAGGCGGCGGCGAAGAAGGCGGCGCCGGCGAAGCAACAGCAACAGGCGAAATAAGCCCTTTGACGCCACCAACAAGTGAACCCCCTACAACATAAATAGCAGTAGGAGATAGCAATGTTTTTAAATGAATTAGCACAACCTCAAAAGAACGAAAATAAAAATTATCAAGATTCTAGTGTAGCTATGAAGCAAGACACTCGCAAATCAAGGTTGACTATTGAACAAATAAGTAAATTAAGAAAACTGAGTGATTTAAAATCTATAGAATATAAAGAGTCTATAGCAGAAATAAGACGCCAATTTGCCCCCGCTGCAACTGAATAAAAAAATATTATCATTTTTTTAAGCTTCAAAAAGTAGCATTTAACTCCTCATTTGTAATAAAAACTAAATAAAACTACAAATGCCTAAAGATATAGGAGTTATACAAATGACAAACAAATTTGAGCAATTGATTGAGCTTTTCATCGCAGAAGACGAAGAAGGCGCAAAAGAGCTGTTCCACGACATTGTAGTTGAAAAATCACGTAGTATTTACGAAGGTTTAGTAGACGAAGATCAGATGGAAGAAACAGCAGAAGTAGAAGTTGAGGAATCAGAAGAAGTATCTGAGGAATCAGAAGAAGTATCTGAAGAATCAGATTTTGACGAAGATCTAGGCGGCAACTCAGCTGAAGATATGATCGACGACATCGAAGCAGACGAAGAAGGTCTTTCGATGGAAAATGATGAAGGTGAAGAAGAATTAGAAGATCGTGTAGTAGATATCGAAGATGCACTAGACGAACTTAAGGCTGAATTCGAAGCGTTAATGGCTGGTGATTCAGACGAAGAGCCAGAGATGGACATGGACATGGACATGGACGATGAAGGCGAAGAAGAAGATGAAGGCGATGAGATGGAGATGGAATCTGTTGAAGAAACAGAAGAAGTTGTTCGCGAATATGAAGAAAAAGCTCCAGCGCCTGTGACTTCTGAAGAAGGTGACGGATCAACAGGTCCAGTTGCTAGCAAAAACGATATGGGCGGCAAAGCAGTAGATCCGACAGGCGAAGAAAGTGGCAGTGCTACTCCAAAGTCAACAGTACAAACTGATGCAGCTGATCCACGTGATGCAACAATGAGTAAAGCATAATCCTATGTTATACTTGAGAGAAAACCTAACCAATGCACAATCTAATACTGTAGTAGAAGCTACAGAAAATAGTGCTGGCGGCAAGGATCTCTACATGAAAGGCATTTGTATTCAGGGCGGGGTTAAAAACGCAAACCAGCGTGTTTACCCCGTTACTGAGATTACTAATGCTGTTAAGACCATCAACGAGCAAATTAAAGCTGGCAACAGTGTACTTGGAGAAGTTGACCATCCAGATGATCTAAAAATTAATATTGATCGTGTTTCACATACAATCGAAGAGATGTGGATGGATGGGCCTAATGGGTATGGTAAACTTAAGATTCTTGGAACTCCAATGGGTCAACTTGTGAAAACAATGATCGAAGGTGGAGTAAAGTTAGGAGTTAGTAGCAGAGGCAGTGGTGAGGTAAACGAATCAACTGGTAATGTTAGTAACTTTGAAATTGTCACGGTAGATGTCGTGGCACAACCTAGCGCACCTAATGCATATCCTGTAGCGATTTACGAAGGACTACTTAATATGAAAGGCGGCGCTAAAGTACTTGAAATAGCAGATGAAGCGAGAGCAGATGCTAGAGTACAGAAATACCTGAGAGAAGAAATGTTTCGTCTTATCAGGGACTTGAAGATCTAGGAGATCAAAATGCTAGATGCTATTAAACCACTTTTGGATAGCGACCTTGTTAATGAAGATACTCGCACAGCCATTGCCGAACAATGGGAGGCAAAGCTAAGTGAGGTTCGTAATCAAGTAACAGCAGAACTTCGTGAAGAGTTCGCACAACGCTATGAGCATGATAAATCTACTATGGTTGAAGCCTTAGATCGCATGATTACAGAAGGTCTAACTACTGAAATTGAACAAATCGCCGAAGAGCGTAAAGCAATTGCAGAAGACCGTGCTAAGTTTGTTAAAAAGATGAGAGAATCGTCCGAAACATTCGACAGCTTTTTAGTTAAAACATTGAGTGAAGAAATTGCGGAACTTCGCAACGAACGTGCTCAACAGCAAGAAATTGTAGAAAAGTTAGAAAACTTTGTTGTTGCACAACTTGCTGAAGAAATTGAAGATTTCCAAAAAGATCGTCAAGATGTTGTTGAAACTAAAGTACGCTTAGTAAAAGAGGCTAGAGAAAAGTTTGATACTTTAAAAACTAATTTTGTTAAGCATACAAGTAAAGCAGTTAACGAAGCAGTAACAAGCTATCTTAAAGGTGAAATGAATCAACTTAAAGAAGATATTCAAATTGCAAAAGAAAATACTTTCGGACGTAAAATCTTCGAAACTTTTGCTACAGAATTCTCTGCAAGTCACCTCAATGAAAATCAAAAGATTAAAGAACTAGAAGCTGCAGTGCAAAATGCTACAGCAGAAGTTGCTAAAATCAATGAGAGTCTTGAAGAGAAGACTAAATTAGTTGAGAGCAAAGAGCAAGAAATTGCTATGATTAACGAAAGTGTTGAGCGTAAAGAAAAGCTTAACTCTTTGTTAAAGCCACTCAACAAAGAAAAGGCAGCGATTATGACTGACCTACTAGAAAGCGTACAGACAGCTAAATTGCAGTCTGCTTTCGATCGTTATCTACCAGCAGTATTGGACGGAAAAAAAGCAGTAACTCCTAATAAAAAGGAAGTAATTGTAGAAAATCGTACAGAAGTTACAGGTAACAAAGAAACAAAAACAGTAGAAGTTAAAGATGACAGCAATATTGTTGACATCCGCAAACTCGCTGGCTTAAAATAAAGTACTAAAGAGGAGACATTAAATGTCAGACGTACTACTAGAGAGCCGTTGGGACGATACAAAAGACGCACTACTTGAAGGTCTAGAAGGTAATCGCCGCAACAGCATGAGTGTTGTTTTAGAAAACACAAAACGTTACTTGCAAGAGGCAGCAGGCACAGGCGCAACTGCAGCTGGCAACGTAGCAACACTTAACCGTGTGATCCTTCCAGTGATCAGACGTGTTATGCCAACAGTTATTGCTAACGAAATCGTTGGTGTACAGCCAATGCAAGGTCCAGTGGGACAAATTCACACATTGCGTGTGCGTTATGCAAATACAGTAACATCAAGTGCAAGTGCACCTTTTGATACAAACACAGTAGCTGGTGATGAAGCACTTTCACCATTTAAAATTGCTACAGCATATTCAGGTTCGACTACAACAGGTCGTGCTGACACAACTGCAGCAAAAGAAGGTACTGGTGGAAATCAGCTTTCAATTCAGATCCTAAAGCAGCCTGTCGAAGCAAAGACACGCAAGCTACAGGCACGCTGGACTTTTGAAGCAGCACAAGATGCACAGTCAATGCACGGCATCGATGTTGAAGCAGAAGTAATGGCAGCTCTTGCACAAGAGATCACTGCTGAAATCGACCAAGAAGTACTTGGTTCACTTCGCTCACTTGCAGCAACAGAAGAAACATATAACCAAGCAGCAGTTTCTGGTACAGCAACATACGTTGGTGATGAGCATGCAGCACTTGCAGTTCTAATCAACCGTACAGCAAACAAGATTGCACAGCGCACACGTCGTGG
>Ga0181591_10002051_pt1 | contig 17315 bp, 33 predicted proteins | sample 071ome_33_FD_133757 | JGI IMG/M metagenome (GOLD analysis project Ga0181591, IMG submission 133757) | Coastal salt marsh microbial communities from the Groves Creek Marsh, Skidaway Island, Georgia - 071412AT metaG (megahit assembly) | ecosystem: Environmental > Aquatic > Marine > Intertidal...
ACCGTGAATCGTACGGGGATAGGTAGCATCAACACCTGCATTTGCTACCATTTGGCAGTCTGCTTCGTCGTAACCCATTTCGACGAGAGTGTTGACGTAGGGGTTGTAGTTTGCCATTGATTTGTTGTAGTTAGTGAACCAGTTTGCGTCGTATTTCGGCATCGCATCAAGCGGCGATGCTGTTCTCTTCAGAGACCTTCTCCCATGCATCGTAGAACATATCCCACGCCTCTTTATCTGCAACGAAGGAGTGGCAATCTGCGTGCTCGCAGATGTAATCGTAGCACATGTCAATGTCAGGGTTCATCTCATAAAAGAACCCAGACATGCTGTCGATTGCATCAACGAAAGCAGGATCTTGGACGAGGGATTGGAACTGGTTTTTCATGTCGTTTCGTTTGGTATGCTTTAGTATTGCACGGATCTGGGGGGTTTGGGGGAAATGGTGGACACCGCGCCGACTGGCACAGTCATTCTTTACTCAAATACGCCAGCACTTCCTTTAGAGTTTCCCTTGCAAATCCTGTCGCATAGGGATAACCTCGATCAGGGTTCTTTGGTGCCTCGTCACACTCAAAGAGTGCAAACTCCACCATCTTGATCATGTGTTTCTTGCTGGAATCGCTCATTGAAATATATTGCTGAAGTTGATTATCGGGAGAGGTTTGCAATCTTGAAACGTGCAATCTCATCGGGAGTGTTATCGACGAGCACAGGAGTGTCGTTGAAAGTCATACGAACGATGGAAGGGTTCATCTCCTGCCACTCACGAAGAGTGAGGCGGCGGACATCACCAGAATCGGGAAAAGAGGTCAGTTTCTTGATAGTTTTGAACTCGCTCGCAGAGGTATCATCATCGAAGAAGAAACGAGTCTCACGGCGATAGGTTGCCGAGACGATTGCGTTGGGAAGGAGTTGCATTGCTCTCTGTTTCTTTGACTCTCTTACAATACACGATCTGGGCGACCGTGCTCATTTTGTGTGCAGGTTATCCAACTGGCACACCAAATCACCTATTGATTGCTTTGAAGAAGAAAATGAGTCCTCCCAGTGTCAACAATCCAGTGGCAATCAGTGAAGCATTAACTACATCCATAGTTCTCCATGTATTCGTCAAGAGTGTAACCATCCTCATCAGTATTTGTCTCAGCGACTAACTGTTCCAGAGTGTAGTTGTTTAGATCCTCACGATATTCTTCAGTTGTGGGATCTACATCAGGATCGAAATCATCATGGCAGAGATAATCCCACTCTGCACACAATGCATCGATGAGTTGTTGTCTAGTGTAATCAGTAGTCATACTCTACAAAGGTGCAGTTTGAGTCGAGTTTGTTGAGTTGAGTGTAGTATTTGTTCAGGATTGTGTTAATCGTTGGGTAGTGAGGTTCGTTAGCACTAGGATATCCACATTGTTGTGCTTCCTGTATGAAATGCAGCATACAGTTTGCTTCACTATCAGTGAAATCAATCCCATTGAAGACTTCAGAAACTGTCACGCTCATTTGTTTAGAGGAGAGTTGAAAAAACGACGGAAAGCAGTAACAACAATGATAAACGCGGAAACCACACCAACCAAACCAAGGTAGGTAACAGCATCGCCAGTGAAAGTGTAGGTGTCAGGCATCAATCAAAGACAGGACGTAGAGGTGGACGAGTGCGGAAATGTTCGCGTCGAACTGTTTCCATAAGTTCTTTAGGTGTACCATAGTAACCAAGATTCATCCAGTAACAGTCAACCAAACGCAGATCTTGCTGCTTTTGATTGTATTGGGAGTAAGGATTCAGTTGAGTAAGGTCAGCACAATACTGAACAATCTCAACTGGAATCTCATCAACAGCAAACCCGATTTGTGGGGGTTGCTGTATGTAAATGGGGATCATCAGCACGCCATCGGAGAATAGTCAGAACCCTGATATGCTTCAAGGTTAAAGTCAGTCACAGTAGCACCGTTGAGGATATACTGATTGACATCGTACACCATGTCAGACTTAGTAATGGTGGAGAAAGTGATCATCTCACTATCAGCACCAGGATGCCAAGTAACACGGCGAACGAAACCCTTACCAGCAGAAGTGAGGGGGAAATAGTCAACTTGCTTGGCAGCGTTGGTGATTTGCATTTGGTTGCGTTTCTTTGACTCTTTAATAATACACGCCTGAGAGGCGTCCACAAGCGCCTGTAGACCGCTTTGCCGACTGTCACAGGGGCATAGGGGGTCTAGTGGGCAAATAGACTAGGGTGCTCCAATCTCACCCACTTCAAAGAACTTAGTGATCTCCTCGTAAGGTACATCCACCTCACTGTTATCCTCAATGGATTGTCTCATCATATACTCACGATAGTTACCAATGAGATCAATCGTATCCCATACTTCACTGACGAGATCATCATTGTCAAAGGATTCAACTTCTAAATGATATGATGCAAGTGCATCCATCATTATATTGAGTTGACGGATTGTGAGGCGGCGAGGTGTCATAGTTCTTGATTCCTGTAATCTAGGTGTGAGTCAGCATTTGATAGATTTGGATCTGGATCACTGAATAGGCACACAATAGCACCATTGTTCTCCACGGTAACCAGTTCTCTCTTTTCATGGTATTGATTGTAAGCGAACTCTTTGGCAGTGTCAAGATCATCAAAGTCCCATGTTTGTTCTACTGGTCGTTTCTGTCGTACTACTATTGCCATGGGTCTTTAATAACTAACTCGTGTGCTGCTTGTTGTCTAAGTCTGGATGCAACATAACGTTCATCATCTGCACCCCATTTCCATCCGTAAAGCATACCAACCTTGAAACCAAGTGCACCACCCAATGCAAATGTGAGAGATGCAATGTATGCTGTAATCACAGATCATCCTCCTCAATGATGTCGGAGTAATCTACACCATGCTCATCTAAAACTGTCTTGCAGTAAGATGTAATCATGTCGATGAAGTCTTGCTCAGTAAAGTCATTGAACATAGACCAACGAGGATCATCTTTATCCCACTCAATGAGAAATGTTCCATCTTCATTTTCGCTTACGGTTAGACCGTCGTCCTCCGCTTTGCTTACTATTAGTGAATCCTCCTTCGGATTCTGGTCTGGGGTCAATGACTTCGACATGAGAAATGTGTTGGTGAAAGTTCCAATAAACGGTTAAGACTTCATCATATGATTGAAACACTTTACATGTGTTGTCTTTGCACCATACTTTATACCAATGGCGATCATATGGTGCATCAGATGTGCATGTAAAGTGTTTGGTCATTAGTTAAACTCTTCGTTGCGACGCTTATCAAGATAGGCGATGATTTCGCCACGCCACTCCATCAACTCGTGATAACACTGTTGCTCGTGTGCATCTTGACGCAGTTCGTGATCTGGTTTGAGTACACTTTCGTAGAAGATGTGAAATGCATCTCTACGTTTGTTGTGCTTTTGTTCATCCATGCGTCTAATGCAAACATGTTAGTATTTAAGCACGAAAGTGGGGAAATCATCACATTCTTAATGATTTCCCCATATTCTATCACACCTCTTGGAACTTACCGTTCTTCCACTGTGCAAACTCAGGGTTGTGAATGTAACGACCTTGAGTAGAGCACCACACAATCGGGTTGGGTTGAGTAACACTCTTCACGTTGCGAATAGCATTGCTAGATTGTGCAACCAGTTCGTCGATGGTGTAACGAGCGGGGCGAACTCCGTACATTTGGTGTCTTTGTTTGGTACCCTCATAGTATAGGCACAGGGTTCCTCAAATCCAGGGGATCGTGGACAGAGAGTGGACTGGCACACTTCCAGACGTACCCGAGACTGTATCGAATAGGTTCACACACAGGGGGGCAACCTTGATGCCATATTGTACTGTCAAACAGCACTAATCGCCCTGGTTTGCACTCAACATGCATAGTATCACCCTGTTCACTAACAAATAGAGTGTCACCATCGCCTCTGATGTAATACAAACCACTGATTCTGTCGCTTTCCTTTAGAACATCCCAATCCGTGTGACTTTGGGCGTGCTGCCCAGGCGTCTGCACGTTCATCAGGCAGCGATCAAGTTTTTCGATTTTATAATCTAACAGGATATCATTGCATACACACATATGCAAATAGTCCACAAACCAATGAGGAGCAATGGGTGCAATCCATCGCTCCTCATCGATAAGTAACTGACCAAAGAACCGACTCACTTCATACTGACCGTACGGTGAGTTGGTATAGGTTACAGGTATAAGTTGAAACTCTTCTGCATTCTTATCCACCATCCATTGTGGGAAGTAGTTATCAACTATCAACATGTTGAATACGTTCTGCAATAACTTTAATCATGATAGCACGGATCTCTTCCTTAGTAAAACCTTGAGTGTTAAAGAAGCAAGAGTTTGCACCAGCATTGTATATATCAAACCCATCAAGGTGTGCAACGTTGAGTGCCTTACCGATCACACCATCAGAGTATGCACCCTCACCGATTGCAAAGGTGACGTATGACACATCAGGGTTAATCTTGCGGCAGATGTAGTTATTCTTGAACCAGCGTTCGATAGCATTACCAGCGTCCTGCTGTTTCTTACCTTCAAACACTGCAATCAGTTTGCCCTTGTAGAACCATGCACCACCATCAGGTTCGCAAGCACCTTTACCACCAGGGATCTGATTCTTCTTCAGTTTCTTCTGAAGTGTGACACCAGTGTATTGCAGAACGTCTGCAATCTCCTCCTTGAGGACTTTACATTGGTTGTCAAGTTTGCGTGCATGTGCATCAGTAGCAACCATGCCTTTCTGAATGCCGCCTGCCATTGTCTTGTGTCGTTTGGACTTCTTCATTATACACACAGAAATGGGGCAGCAGCGCCGCCCCATGTGAAGGTTATTGGATTGTCACATTACATATTTCAGTTCCATCTTTCGATGGTATTGATATGCATAGTGTGTACGATTGCCATGGATACCCCACCCTAACCAATACCATGAGTCACTCATATATTGTGGGATGGTTTTGCCTGGTGTCTTTAACTTAGGAATGAGAGTTTGAAACTGTTGTTCATTCCACATGTACCGCAGTTGTCCCTCAAGAGAGTTGACATTGCAACTATTCTTCCTACAGAATCGACCCAGACCCAGATATCTTGCTTCCGTAGTCCACTGAATGAGACCAAATCCTCCACGAGTGCAACGCTGATAACCAGTGTTTGCTCCACCCTCACAAATGAGAGGGTTAAAGTTGCTCTCCTGTTTGATGTTACCCATCACAGTAGCGAGAGCATTCTTGTTCACGATACCCCGATCTTGCAGGAACGATAGAGTTTTCTGCTCGGCAGGAGTACACTGAACGCACTGATATACAGGTGCAGGTGGTTGATCGTAAAGCATTAGATTTAGACGAGGGACAGAGGAGGAATGCCTTTCACGAAGATAGCATCAACTACATTCTGCAGTCGCTTGGTCACTTGCTTACCGTATGTGCGATGCACAGGGACAGTCACATAACCGAAAGGTTTCCTGTAAAAGTCAAACTTACCAGGGGTGAGTTCACCGCTACGAATAGCAGCAGCATCGTCTTTATGTAGACGAATAACACGACCGATTGTCTGTGCCATCTCAACAACGTTGAGATTACGCAGGAGAATACAATGGGTGAGACCAGGAACGTTGATACCTTCCGACAGAATAGAGTAGTGGAAGATAACAAACTTCTTGGTGGGATCTGCACCCCAGGCGGTGAGAGTGTCAAAGAACACCTCACGATTGACTTTCTTGTCGTCTACATAGGCACCGAACTTGCTGGTGACGTGGAGAACATGGTAACCACGATCCTTGAGTTGTTGGAGTAGATCAGTCTGACCGATCATGTTACCTAGCACACGACTGGATGGCACTGCAACCAACACTTTAGCGGCAGCAGTCTCATCGAGTTGATCGATGATGTCCTGCACAGTGTTACTATCAACGACGTGAGCGTTGACCTTGTTGCGAGTGTTATCCGTGTTGAATGGCACAATCTGAGGGGGAATGATGCTACCGTTAGCAATCAGTTCCGAAGCAGGAACATTCTCGATAACAGTACCATACACCTCACGATTGTGCATTCCACGCTCATGCTTGTGAGAGATGCGAGGAGTAGCAGTGAAGAAATAGCAACGCTTTGCAACATCAGAGATGGCAAAGGTGCTGGTGAAGAAAGACTTAGCAACACTATTGTGTGCCTCGTCAAAGTACACTGCACTGATATTGATACCTGCATCAACTACACGACCCAGCGAATGATAGGTGGTGAAGATAATGCAGGACTCACCTGCAGCACGAGCGGTGTTGTTGAACAGAGCAATCTTGCTGCTCTTAGTAGAGTGAAAGTAATGAGTTTCACCACTGTGAGCGTGACATACATGCACATACTTGCTATCAACGAACTGCATGAACTCTTCACACAGTTGAGTAGCAAGCAGAATGCGAGGAGCAACAACAACAATCGTGGAAGATTGCTGCAGTTGACGCAGTGCATCCTGAATCATGATGAAAGTCTTGCCTCCGCCAGTGGGTACAATGATTTGACCCTTATCGTTGACTTGCATTGCTGCAAGGGCACGATCTTGGTGAGGACGAAGAACAACGGTCATGTATGTGGTTCGCTCAACAGAAATAATATACTACCACACCTCACCAGTCGGTGAAAACAGGGTGCACTTCGCAAACTGTCACACCACCTTTCTTGAGGTGCTTTTCCCACTCAATAGCATCAACTAGCGTCAGAAACGTCGCGGTAACTGTCGAAGTATGCCCTTTCTTCTTCTGTCTCTTCCAAATAACGTTGTATTTCTTCGCGTTTGATGTCATAGACAGTGGGAAGTTTGGTGTTTGGTTCTTGTTGGTTTGGATTGTTACTCATGTGGGACGCTCTCCTTCTGGTAGCATATCGTTGCCAGGATGTTCAGCAATGTAACCCTTGTATGCTTTCTTGGAATAGAAGTGTGTGTCTTCTATTTCAATATCATCCCAGTATTGAGGGAAGATTAACACACAGCATTGCGTTGTTGGACGTTTAGCAGATGGGTCACCATGTTCATACTCTCGGAAACACATTGAAATGTAATGTTCATCTATGAAACAAATGTATCCATCCATTCCATCATATCGGATGGGCATTCCAACTTCAAGGGATTTCAAGATGTTCCTGATCTCCAGTGCAACTGACTCTGAGATTAGCAGCGGTGTCGTCATATTGTCAACCTATTGGTACAGTCCCCGTACTGTCCATGCAACCAATAGTTAAACGCAACACTATACCGATCTGACAAACTTCTGTTGGGTTCTACACTATGCTCTACAGTTGATGGAAACAGTAATATCAATGCCTCTTCTGCAGGTATAGACCAGCACGATGAGTTGTAGATATTGTGCTCAACAATATCAGGTCTCATTGCTGGTGTTGTATATGTGTCACGATTAGAATCGGCGTGAAACAATATATCCCCACAGTTAGGTGGCGTCTTTATGTATATGACACCACTATACATCGAGTTGCAATGTGTATGTTTGTGAGCAGAATGTCCTGTCTTGTGTCTAGTTGCCCACGAGCAATGATGACGTGCTACATATCTCTTATCGAAGCACAGTATGTTATACAAATAGTGATTCAGGTGTCTCTCAACCAATGCCTTTAACTCTGGGCATCCATCTAATAGTCTTTGGTTGGAAGTATTCTCACCATTCTTCTCTTGTGGGTCAGAATAATACTCCTGATTAACAACATACTCCACTATCTCTGCAGACAGTGGGGCATTGCGAGACACATATAGTGGATTGTTAAACAGTGGGAAGACTGATCTATCGTAATCACCTAAGTTCATAGCACCAAATCTCGTGTGGGTGCACTGAAGTCACCCTTCATCATTACATTAAATCCTAATGAGTATCTATCTTGTTTAGACTCATTATATCCTGTGTAGTGGTCTACATGTGCAGGGAAGCATACAATCATGCCACGCTCAGGTACAATCTGCCAGATGCGTGAGTTGAGTATATTATCCTCCCATGTTCCTGGTTCGAGTGTACCTGTGTTCCATGTGGCATGATTATACGATGCTTCAAAGATGATGTTACCACTATCATCAGGCACATCAAGATACAGGCAACCTGTGAACATACTATTGGTATGTCCATGCCTGTTTGCTCTCTCACCAGGGCGATGTTTGTTGACCCATGAGCATACAATCTCACACGTCACTCGATCATCAATAGCGAGGACATTATGAGCATAGTGGGCAATATGACCCAGACAGATATGGTGCAGACGTGGATACCTCTTTAGAAGTTGTGTATCCACTGTCTGCATACCATCTGCACGTTTTGGATAATCCTTATATTCTTCCTGTTTGATTAAATCTATCTCATCCTGTGGAATATCATAAGTGTCAACATAAACAGGTGTGGAGAATATAGGGAAAACTGTCATGGATCAAGATGTAAAGTGTTCACGATTTCATGAATATATTGTCGCTGTTTAGGTGATATATCACCCTGCTTTTTGTAGAGGTCCGCCAATAGTAATAGCATTGCTCTTTTGAGCAATGGTTTGCACTCTGGTGACAATGGTGCTGATTTTAGAAACATAACGCCCCCGACTAGGACTCTTTATGTAGCGTATATTACCTCAAGAAATATGGTGTTTCAAGTTTATGTTCATAACCACACGGATGCCTTCCTTTGGTGGTGAACTCGCATGGATAATATGACCTGGGAACGATACAACCCTGCCCTGACTTGGTTCCACACGTTCTATCTCCTCCAATCTATCATTGAAGAATAGTGTGGGACCTGTAGATTCATTGATATACCACAGCATCGTATGATGTTTGTCCTCGAAATCCACATGTGGTGTGTTGTGTTTCTTTTTGGTAGGAAACAATAAACCTAAACGAGCACGATAAATCTCATCTGGTTTATAACCAGCAGTTCTAGCGATATTGACCAGTGGCATATGAAACAGATCATAATATGATGATCTTGGTTCATAGTCCATCTTCAACACATGCACAAATGCACCCTCACCTCCAGGAGTAAGATCAGTGGCATTTGGTATATAATGCCACGGAAACTCTGGTGATGTAAGGATGCGTGCTGCTTCTCTACTTTCATCAAGTGATGTCAAGTATGTATTGATTTCTGTCTGGTTTGTTCTCAGGATCATGCCAACATGGAATACTTAAGGACAGTCGTTCTTGATCGGGTCGAGCACAATGATAGCAACGTGATGGTATATACAACATGTCTCCAGGTTGCAGTACCGTATCGATTGCAGGTGTTACTTCATCCTCAGTAGGATTATAGGGGAATCCAGTATATTTGACAAGTGTACTACACCGTTCATTATATACTGTCCAATGTGTCTCACCATGTATTTGCATGATGAAGTTTGCTGGTTGATCCCAATGAATCTTAAATGAACTTGCACCACCTAATGCACCATAAATGTGTGCATCACATGCTACATCAAATGCATTCTCAATACTCTGTAAAAGTTCATTAACTGCCTTGTTGTGATGACCATACTTAGCAATCACAAATGTATGGTTATCGTTGACAAGATCCATGATGACTTTCTTGTCTGGATGCCAGTTACCATGCCACGGATGGGGCACAGTAGGCATCTGAACTTTGGTGTTGTTGCTATCAAGAATCTCGATGTTATACATCCAGGGATTATTCAGACAATGCTGAACATCTCCCCAATCCACATATAGATGTGGCACATCAGTTACACGCCTGAATAACAACGGTGTGTCACCACAAATGTAGTGCTCAGCGTTCAGGAAAGGAAGCGAAACGGACATTTAGATTCTCTCTTCATGATTAGATCCCAGGACTTAAATGGTGCCCAGTGTTTGAGTTCTTGATCTTGTTTAATCTGCACTATCTTATCATGTGGTGGTGTTTTTCTGGTGAGTTTGAATGTATCTTTACCACGCACAAACTTAGCATGAAAGATAGGTGTACCACGTTTGATATAGATGTCATCATCAATACGATGTGGAATGATACCAATAGGCAACGATCTCATCCATGATGACATAGGAAATGTGCCAGGCACCACACTAAACCCATGCTGAGCAACTGTGGGGTGACCAGTATACTCTAACCACACATTCTTTGCATTAGTCCAAAACAATGTGTTGTATGTGATTTGTATCTCTGGCAGTTCATCATTCCACCAGTTAGGACTAATCTCAAATAGATCTTGGAGTTTATCTCCATGAGTATCTGATCCCAGCATGTGATGCTTACTATCACACCTGAAGTGTAAATCAAATGGCATATAAAATGTCCATCTATTCTTACACCACTCTTTGTGGGCAGGACAATACATGTGATCGTGAGACTTTATCCCATCATTATATGCTGGTGTGGGTGGAACTTCATAGTCCTCAGCAAATGTAGGAATCTGATAGTCTTCATTCCTTTTAGGAATCACACATGTGTAGTGAACATCTACTGCCATAATCTTGACGTGCGTGGATATACACCTTCCTTGACTCGGAAGTTAAATGACACTGAGATACGATCCTGCTCAGTATTATTCTGTGATACTGAGTGTGGTTGCCATGCGGGAAATAGTACCATCTTATTGACAACAGGAGCGTAACTTACAGAGTCCCAGGTTATCTGATTGTCACCACGATTGCATGATGTGTATGCACCTAGAGAATGATATAGGTGAGATGATGTTGCATCTCTACGAACACTGAGAGAACCAGCATCACCTTCAGGCACATGCAAATATACAACACCAGACAATACTGCACCAGGATGTGTATGTAATGCCATACGATCTCCTGGTGGAACACTAATGAACCAGAAGTGATCCATCTCAGCATATGTATTCAGAGGACCAAAGTCTTGGAATGCTTCGTTTGCTTTATCCTCTACTTGTCTGACAAAACTACCAACAGCACACTTACTGTCTCTGAACTGTGCACCAGTTAGATTCATTGATTCATAACTACCGCCGTTCATCTTTTCAGGACGCATGTAGTCAATACTGAATGCAATCAAAGCATCGACATTAACATCGACATCTTCATGCCAGACTGGTGTGGGAAATAGAAACTCAACATTCATTGATTCTCGTCACTGCTCCATACACTATTTTATCATACATTTGCCTAGGTACAAAGTTGAATGAGATAGAGATACGTTCATCAACACTCTCACTACGCTCCACCCTATGTGGCAACCATGCTGGGAACATTATACACCTATTTGCCACAGGTGGGTACATAAACTGATTCCACTGCCATGGTTGACTTGAACCTTGAGCGAAATCTTCCATTGTGCCACATGATGAAATGTTGAATGCACTAGCATGATCCCTCAGAAATGTGATTTCACCAGCATTCTCAGGTGCAGTCACATAATATGCACCAGACAACACAGCACCAGGATGTGTATGGGTGACATTATAGTCTTGCCCATGATTGATATTGATCCAGAGATTTGCCATCTCTACTCTTGTGCCCTGTGGTTCAAACCTGGCATAGAGATTCTCTGCCATGTCCTTTAGATTACGGGCGAGTTTACCCAACTCATCATCTACAGTCAGTAGATGTTCACCATTCAAATCCTTGGACTGATACCCACCAACATTAGATCTAACTATACCATCAAACTCTTCACGAATCTGATGGCATATGTCAGTTAGTTTGTCAGTATCAAGATCAAAGTCCTTCCACCATATTGGTGTAGGAAATAACAACTCTTGATTGATCATCAGAGACCGATATTAACTTTCGGTGCATCTTGATCAGGTGCCCACTCTTCCAGTTCTTTATATTTTTCTGCTGCCTTACTATTAGTTCTCACTTTAGGTGCTGGACGCTCAGGTTCAACAACATATGTGCGTGCTTCTTTACCCTCAATCTGAGTGTAGATGATATTCAGAGCATCAAGTGCACCTTCGATCTTCACCAGTTCATCACGGAGGTTTTGAATCTCTCTAACATCAAATGTACTACCACTTGTTTGAGATGCAGGATTACTAATAGTGGTATCAAGTTGACCCTTTGCTACAAGGTATTGTTCCATCTTGACTGCATGTTGCAGTGCAAGGTTATCCCACAGTTCATCAATGGACGATACTTTAAGTTCTTCAGACATGACGGTTCTCAATAATCTTTTGGTTGTTTTTAAGGACGCTATGTGTATCTATGTCAAACTTAGACGACATATTATATGAGATCGCTGCTTCAAACCTACGATCATCATCGTTAGCATCCTCGACTACATAGTCCCACTGTCTAAGCGATTTGCGAAGAATCGGCGTGACTTGGAATAGCGGTGTACCTGCCTCAATGAGTGTCTCACCCTCTAACACATGCCAATAAAGTTGTGCATTGAGTTGTGGAACTCTTGTGGGATCAAAGATACCACTTGCTGCAGTGAATCGCTCCTCACCATTATATAGCACAGGAGATTGAATGAACACAATATCTTTTGGTGCCCATACTCTCCAGGTTGTACCTATCTTGATCACAGAATCCATACTGTGAGGTGGTGCAGATGCCTTTGCTTGTTTATCATCGTGGATCGTAATGAATCCACCATCAGTATCAAGCAATGTGGGTGCTTTCCAGTCTACATTGACACGATCACCGTTCGTGATGATAACAAAGTCACATGGAGCAGGAATAATAAACCCCGTGTTACTCCATTGCTTCAATGCAGGACATTTGCTGGCATGTTGTTGTATAGCAGCAAACGGGCACTTTGACATCTGCCTTTCCAGTTTATTTGCTGGATATACAGGATGGCAATCTTTTACCCCTGGGACAGTAGACCAAAATCTAATGGGTTTTCTCTTACGAAACAGCATAGATAGTGTCCCTCAAATACTCATAAGATGTAGGTAGTTGCTTGACATACTCTATCGCACAATGCATGTGACTGTCAACCTCACCTGCCCACAGATCTACTGGGGGAGTGCCAAATCGTTTCTCAGTAATAGTCTGTCCCTGTCCTCTAAGTGTAGCGAAGTCATTACCAGCAAGAACATACAAATCACCAGTAAACTCCTCAGGAAACTCATGAGTTATGTACTTGCAGTTAGTCAGAAGTCTGAACGGATTATCCTCTGGATGATTCATGGCAAAATGATTCCTACCGTAATCAATATCTTCTGTCACATACTTCCAATACTCGGTGTCTCTACGCAGCGAGAAGGCATAGTGCCAGGCAATAAAGTCAGCAAATCCATCAATCTCTTTGTCGGCAGCAGCATTAAACATAGACTTCTCGATGCTACTAACAACACCATCTCTAGTCTGTAGTGTTTCAATCAGACGACGAATCTGTTCGTGCACTGTCAACAATCCAGTGGATTCTAGTGGTTCAAGGAAACCATAGGACAGACCAACACCGACAACATTCTTCACCCATGCTTTCTCTTTCTTGCCATTGCGAATATCAATGACGCGGAACTCATCAGGTACGTTTGTGTGGTGTTTAGCAAGATGTGCTCTAAACTCTTGCTCAGCACCAGATTCATTCTGGAACTTATCACACCAGACATATCCTGTACCTGCTCTAGTCCACAAGGGAACATTCCATACCCAACCATTACCAAGGGCAGTACAGTTTGTATAGTTGTAGATCTGTTTTGCTGGATCAGTATGTGGAATGCGACATACTGTTGCCTTGTTATTGGGGAGAATATCGTTGTATGGGATATGTTTAGATCCCATCAATCCTTCCAGCAGCACAGATCTAAACCCTGTGCAATCAATGAAAAGATCTGCCTTTAGAAATACATTGGTATCAAGGAACAGGCGTGAGAGATTACCTCGCTCATCAAAGTCTGCGTCCATAACATGTCCTTGAACGTACTTGACGTTCTTACACACATTATTCTTCAACCATTGCCCAAACTTAGTTGCATCCATGTGGTAGGAATAGTCTTTCCACATGTCACCCCATCTACCAGAATCATCGATTCTGTTCTCTTCCATCAACAATGTATTTCCATTCACCATTCGGGCGAATGTATTAGGGTGTGAGTATTTCTCAGGATAAGCATTGCGAAGCGCCCAGAAAGATACAAGTCCCCCAGGCAAAGCAGAGTTACTAGGATCCACAAAAGGATAATCCCAGTGTGTGCCGTCTTTCTTATAGAAATCTGTGAATCTGATTCCAACTTTATGCGTTGCTTCACAATCTGCCATCCACTCTTCATCTTTCAACCCGAGCAGATGCATATAAATGTTGATATGCCCCAACGTAGATTCCCCGACTCCAACAATAGGAACATCGGGGGATTCTACAAGAGTTACGTTATATTCAGGAAGTAATCTTTCAAAGGCGGCAGCGGTCATCCAACCAGCAGATCCACCGCCTACAATAACAACATTACGAATCATACATTAGTTCCACTCAGGCATTGCATCTCTGGGAAGTACGGGATCCTGATTAGGATCAAAGGGACATCCTTCACCATTAACTACATTCTCAACATAGAGTATGTAATCGGGGTCATTAACCAGATCGGGGTATGCTTCCTCTGCTTCTTCACGAGTCATCCACGCAGGAATGAGTTCGTTGTGTGCCCAGGGTTTATACTTATCGAGTGGTTGACCGTTCTCATCATACTCTAACTCACCGTACTTGGCAAGAGTTTCATCCTTGACGGATTGAACTGCCCTGAAGAACTTACCTTCTTTTGCTGCCTCACCAAACAGTCCTGCCTTGATGTCATCAAACAGTCTAGCAAACTGTGCACCATTGGCACCATAACCAATAACTCGTGCTTCATGAGGATCAACATGACCCTGATCAGGAATCCACTCGTTGAACTCAAGTTTCCAATCGAGTGTTACCTCATCGGGTGCATCTACCCAACGAAGACTAGAACCAGGACCAGTGTAGATCTCAAACTCTTCGCCTGGGTTAGCAATGTCTGTAGGAAATCCTGTTACGGAAATAAGTGCTCTTTTCATTTGAATATCAGTCGAAGTTGTAGACTACCACATAACCTTGGCGACCATCGCCACCACGCTCAGAGTTACGACCAGCGGAACCGCCAGCACCCCAAGCAGCATGACTACGGTGGTTCTGAGACCACTGTTGTTGGTGGTGAGATGTGGGAGAAGCACCACCCCAGAAAGAGGATCCACCGAAACCAATGCCAGGTTGACCGTTCTTGTGACCGTCACCAGATCCACCATAGACCTGAACAGCACCCTGAGAAGGTGAACCACCAAGAGCGCCAGCATGTTGCCTCTGACGGTTAGCACCCTGACCACCGCCAGAAGAACAATAGTTACCAAAAGAAGATGACCCGCCGTTACCAGCACGACCAGAGTAGTTGGTACCACCACCTTGACCACCCACAGTCACAGAGATGGAGTTGATATTAGTAACGTCAACGATCTGCTCTGTGTGTGCACCAGCACCACCAGATTCACCGTAACCAGATCCACCGCCGCCACCAGCAGTACACTTCACCCAGATACGCTTAACACCACTGGGTTTGTTCCAAGTGTTATTGTTATTGTAAGTGTTGATGGATTTAGGACCGCCACCTGCTTCAACAGTTCCCCACGACAGTGTACTGCCGTTAGTTGTCAGGAACTTACCAGACTGACCACTCTGAGAGGGAATAATCTGACCAGAAGAACCAGAAATAGTTCCGTTAATCTGGATGTTAGAAACAGTGAGAGTTCCGTTTGCAGTGATAGAACCACTGGAGAAGGAAAAACCACCTTGACCAGCGAGGTCTTTTACAGATGCAACTTTTAGGGTACTCATTCTTTTGAAACCTCTTTACAACTTATTTATACAGATCAATAACCAATACGGCGACCGATCATACGCCAACCTGCAGCGTTTGCATCGTACCAGAGTTCACATTCGATTCTATCATATGTAGATGGGTTGCCATTGTTAGAAATACTCCACCAAGGAATACCACTACCATTCACTTGAACACCCGTAATATATCCAGATGGAGAACCGAAACCACCACGGACAATGAATACAAAGTGGAAAACAGTTGTCATAATCTGTTCACCAGATGTAGGCACATTGGTGAAGTTAATGGTGTAGTTAGAACCATTACCACCATCAGAGTACCAGTATGAAGATCTGGTTACATCGATAGGAACTGTGCCCCCACGATAAAAGTATTCTCTGTGACTTCTTCTTGCCGCTGATTCAAACCCTGCACCAGGGTCCATGCGGAAGTGACCATCAGAGGAAATAGCAAGGTATCTCTTATACTCATAGGTATCAGTTTGTTTGTCTGAGAATACAGTCCATGATGCACCGTTCTCAACAGTTACGGTGTATCCGTTCTGAATCTCAACCTCACCAAAGGTGAAACCATTGGTGTACTCATCTCCACCGTTAGCAACAGAACCAACAGTGATATTCTCTTGAATGACTGTACCATTCGTACGAATGATTGAACCTTCACCAAGACTAGGACCACCGCCACCTACTGATGCCCAACCAGGCAAACCTTGACGAGCATCTTGCTTATAGATCTGTGCTTCATCCTCAGTTGTGTTATACACAACCGTACCAAACGCAGGTGTGCCAAGAGCATCAACTTGCGTTTGGTTGAGATCAGGAAGATTGATTTGTTCAGTAACGTCCCACGATTCCACGATACCTCGTGTAGTCGCATTTATCTGGTTACCGATAATCTTTGTCGTCATGTTATCCCTTCGGAGTGGTTATTAGATTACGAGTTCACGGATCTGCAGTGTATCTCCCGTTGCGGGAGGGGTGCTAACACTAAAGTCAACAGCATTACCAGTGACGGTGTAATCAACGCCAGGAACCTGGCAAACACCATTCAAGAATACAAGAACAGAAAATGCAGTATGACCAGCAGTAATAGCGAAGGACGTGGTAGTACCATCGCCAGCATATGTCACACCAGCATTACCATTAGCAACACCAGTTGCTAAAGAGTATTTATCAGCACAACCATATGTACCAGTTACATCGAAGTTACCAGTAATCTTGGTGTTGCCATTTACTTTCAGTCTCCAAGATGCATCTGCTGCTTCACCCAAACCAAAGTGGGTGTTACCATTGAATCTACCAGTGTAGATTTCGCCAGAGTCAGATACACCAAACTTATACCAGACAGCATTATCATAGATCCAACCCAGAGGTGTGCCAGGTGTCCAGTCAATGTTATAGCACATGTCACCGTTGTTAAATGCAGTGCCAGGGGGAACATCTGGATCGCCATTAGCAAGTTCTTCAGCGAGGAAGAACTGCTTCAGCACAGTACCATCATCATTGGAGAATGTCTGCTTCAGAGT
>Ga0181591_10002052_pt1 | contig 17313 bp, 24 predicted proteins | sample 071ome_33_FD_133757 | JGI IMG/M metagenome (GOLD analysis project Ga0181591, IMG submission 133757) | Coastal salt marsh microbial communities from the Groves Creek Marsh, Skidaway Island, Georgia - 071412AT metaG (megahit assembly) | ecosystem: Environmental > Aquatic > Marine > Intertidal...
TAAATGTACGTTGTGAATGTGAAATTAGCGCCGGTCTCTGCGCAAATTTGCTCAACCTCTTCATATACATTAGAGGTAACGCCGCTCGGCTCAACGGGGTCATTTGAAAGACTATTACCAATGCCCATCACTGTAATGGCATTTGTCACCGCATTCACAGTAACAGTGAATATCGCTGTCGTTGTATCCGTTCCGTCATCGACCGTCACTGTCAGGCTCTGTTGGCCAACGGTGGCAGAATTAAAGACAAACTGGCTAGCCGTTGCGCCATTTGAGATGTCAGCACTGCCTGAAACGGAATACGTTAATGAATCGCCGTCTGCATCGGTAGCATAGTCGGCAATATCAATCGTTAAATCCGCTCCCGCGTCTACAATAAACGACTGATCAGATATGACCGGCGCGTTATTCGGAACAACCACCGCATTCACTGTTACTGTGAATGTGGCGCTGTCTGATAGCGATCCGTCCGATACTGTCGCTGTTAATGTCGTATCACCCACTGAGGCAGAGTTAAATACAAACTGGCTGGCTGTTGCACCAGCAGAAACCCCAGAGCCAGTTAGGCTATACGTCAGTGAATCGCCATCGATGTCGCTAGAATAATCCGCCAGATCAATCGTCAAATCGGCCCCAGCATCGACGCTAAATGACTGCGCTGAAATATTAGGCGCGTTATTCGTCGCAGCAGCCTCAGAAACGGCAATAGTCGTTTGAGCAGTGCCTGTATTACCTGCGGCATCGGTAGCGCTGAATGTGATGGCGTAACTGCCAGCTGGTAACGGATTTGGCAGGGTAGCAAGGTTATTAGAGACTGTTAATGCACCATCCACCGCATCTACAGCACTAGCACCAGATAAAAAAGTAGTTAATTCAGAGTGTGCTAAGCCTGCGCCGCCGTTGGTGAAAAGAAATGAATCTGACGCTGGCGCCGTCACGACTGGGGCTGTGGTGTCAGCAGGCTCAGGTAGAGATTCTGCTGCAAAACTCGTAACTGTAATGCTGGTGACAATGCCAAATGCTGAGTTTTCTATCATTGCAGCGTCCCCGTACTAATTTCAATCATCTCGGTCGGCGAATACTCGGTGCGAACGCCATTGCTGTATTTAATGTCGAAAAGGTAAGAGCCAATAGCAAACTGGCTAGTGTCAACATCAATACGGAAAGTGCCAGCGGCCGCATCGATCATGACGAGGCCGGCACTATCTTGAAAGCGCGCAACAGCAACGGAGGAATCTTTTTTATAGAGTCGAGCAATAACACTAAATTCAGACAAGTCCTGAGGGGAGCCATCTTCTTGGCTAGCAGTGCACTGTAACGAGAACGTTTGGCCCTGTTTGATACTGAGCATCACAATTACCTAGTCGTAATCGTGCTGATGTAGGAAAGCGATTGAATGGGCCGCTCTTTGGCGGTTTACGACAGTTTAACACCCTAGTTCATTTTTGTAACTGAATTGTATCTTGTGATTCGTTTAAATTTTTTTCTGTAGAAAACCGCTAAATTTCAGAAAAGTTCCTAAGTTAAAAATATCCGAAATTCTAACAATTAAGAGGTTTTCACTATGTTTGATCAACCAACAACAGTAGTAGCGGTTCTGGTGCTAATTATAGCCGCGATTTTTCTGGCAAAATTCGCATTGCGATATTTAATAGACTGGATAAACGCACCAGAAAATAGGCGTTTCCGAATTTTTGGCGGGGCCTTAATTATCACATTCAGCATGGGGGTGATAGCGAATAACGAGGTCATAGAAAGCAGGGAATTTGAGCGATGCATGATTGTCAGAGATAGTTACCCTGGGTGCGCTATTACTGTAATAAGGAGGATGTTGAAGTTAGCAGCCGCCCCGCATGATGAAAAGGAGGGTTCGAGCCAAAGGCTCAGGACGACTGCTTACTCAATACTACCCTATTAACGGATCAATTGAATGAGCATAAATGATTATTTTAGGGGTGCTGGATAAGGTTTACGCTATTTGAGATGTAACGAAATAAAAAACCGCCGATATGGCGGTTTAGACCTAAAAAGCTAAAGTGAGGCGATTGCCTGAAGCTTAGTCAGCTCAGCCTGGAGGGCTGCCAGCTTACTTTCTTTTCGATCTGAGAAAGAGGAATTGTAAATTGGCTTATCATCCGGACCATCTATTCGTGTCAATACAGCTAGCAAGTCCATTTTAGAGGTATCGCCCTTCACACTACCCCACTTACTGAACATATTAGGTTCGAGAACCGCAGAATACGTTTCACCGGGCTCAATGCCACCGGCTATCGTAAAGTTAAAATCTTCGACCAAGTGCGGGACTGATCTTCCTGATTCAACTAATCGAGATGAAAAATAGGCTCTAGAGATAGCCGTGTCAGTATTATTCGTGAGACTAATCTCTATAACAGGCTTCTCCATGTACTTGGTTGATTTTATATAGAATTTTGCATCAAAAGTTGGAACCTTACTTTCGAGCAAGGCAAGAGCATCTAACGCTTCTTTCTTCTCTTGCTCTAATTGTTCAATTTCCTTTTGAACCTCGACCGCCCTGAGCTTAGCTTCTGCAATCTTTTCAGCTTCACGCTTTGCTTTGATCTCATCGCGCTTCATTAAAATTTGCGTCTTTGTCAGCCCATGCAGCTTGGTTGATGCACTTTGAATTGCTAAATCAGGATTTGCAGCTATTTGAAAAATATTACCTGCACCGTCAAATGCAATAACCATAATCGCCTTTTGAAGCTCCTCTCTTTCTGCCACCGTCAGATTTTCTTTCATCTTAGCCATTGAGGCTTGAAGAGCTTCTTTTGATGTTGCATCAATCGTGACTTCACCACATCCGATCAATACCATTGTTAAAATGGCAATAACGACCTTTTTCATAATCTTCCTTAATAGATATTTATTATATTGATAGCTGTTAATGGCACTATCGCCCTATAAGCTACCAGTTTCTGCAACATGGTCAAGAACGGGCTGAACAAACATTTCTCGATTATTATTAACCACTTCTTGAACGCTGGCCCCGTCGAGTGCTTTTATCTCTATCGACTGCTGAATGACTACCTCACCACCACGACCGGCAGAGTCAGCTGGCGGGGTTATCGAGTTATTTGGTAGTCCTTGGTCAAATGTAGTTGCGCCAGACAGCCCCCCTCCTCCACCAATGCCTCCAGACTCTAATTGCTGCAAGCGCATTAAACCTGCGGCCACGGCAGCAGTAGCTGCAAGCGCACCAGCCGGTGGCCCACCCCATTGAGCCGCCCATTTGTAAGCATGCATTGCAGCCTCTGTGGTGCTGATACCTATGTTAATTTTTGCAGCAAGTTTCCCAATCGCTGCCAGCTTTTTGTTTCCAGACTGGCTAAGAGTTGCGAGATCGGCAAAGAAGGTTTTTGTTCCATCAACATGACTTCTAAATTCACTGGACTTTAGAAACGCCATGCGCTCTTGATGTTCCTTTTCATTTCGCTCTAGAATATCGTGGCCATCTTTTTGAGCAGTAACTGCCGGATTTTCAGCCCCATCACCTGAGCCGAAGCCCATTTTGGCGGCATCATTAGCTACTTTTTCGGCCGCAGCCTGAGATTTTGCCCGAATCTCATCGAAAAATTTCTCAATTTTATCTGTTGGCAAATCTTCCATTGCCAGTGAATGCAGCTCATCTTTTAGCTCTTGTGTTCGTTCTGCTGCACCTTTTGCCAATATAGATAGCGCGTTATTGGAAACATCGATTTTCATCGAGTCTGGAGCAAACAAGTTTATGGTATCGGCCACGGTGTTTTGTAGCTGATCCATACTGACTATGGTTTCAGAAACAAATGCCGAAACAACATATTGCGTTGCTTTAAAGGCTATTTCTATACCTCGAATGCCATTGCCCAGGTACCCAATGCCAATAGTGATCATTTCTAAGCCATCGATTACCTCGTCTCTAAAGCCATCGGCTCCTTTTGTCGCATCCGTAAACATATCGGCAAAAGTTGTAACGAGCGGGGCCATTTCCACTGTCAATGAGTTACTAAAGCCGGTGAATGCGGCAGAAGCCCGGGTCATTGCATCATTGGCGGCCTCTACTTTTGCTGCGTCAATTCTTGAAAGAGTGAGACCTAGTTCCCGAGCTTCTTCTTTTAATTGATTTATTCCCTCGCTACCAAGCTTGGCAGTATTGATAAGCGAGACACCCTCGCGACCAAAAACAGCAGCGGCAAAAGCAGCCTGCTCTTGCTGTGTGTTCATTCCGGCTATCTTGTCTGCAAGTATATTAAACTGGTCGGCTGGTTTTTTTCTGAAGAAGTCTTCAGTTGCAAGATCATACTTTTTGAGCATGGCTGCGCTGGCACCCAAGCCCATCTCGGCCTCACCCATCCGCTTAACCATGCGCTCGATGGATGAATCTAGTTTTTGCTGGCTAACACCCGTCAGCTCAGCGGCGTGGCGAAGCCCTCCTAAGTCTTCAGTAGTGATACCTAGCCGGTCGGACTGTTTTGCCAAAGCATCGATATTTGCGCTGGCTTGCTTATAAATAACGGCAAGCGAAGCCGCAGCAGCACCACCTAGGGCAGCAAAGGTTTTACCAGCTGTATTTACATGCTCTCGGGTTTCCTTAGCCCAATCTCGGGTTTTCCCTTTTGCACGTTTTAACTCACTGTTAAAAGCAGCTGATTTTGCGGTTAAATTCACCACCAATTCAGCAACGGAAAGCGTCTTTTTTGCCATGTTTATTTGCCGTTCAGCATTTTCAAGGATTGACTAAGCATGCGCATCGATTCAACAGATGGAGTCGCGAGTGATTGTGATATGGTTCGTTCTGGAAATATATCTGAAGGCTTTAAGGCGTTATGTTCTGTCAGACGGCCAATGAAATTAGCCAATGTCGCCGTGATCACACCTGCTCGGTGATTTTCTACTCTAAACCCCCACGGTTCTAATGAAAAGAAGGCTTGCCAGTCTTCCATTTCTTCAATTGTGAGTGATTCAAGTAAATCACTCACCCTAGGAATACCTAGGGCAAGTGCTAGTCGATGGTAGAATATCTTTTCAGGGTGATCGTTTAGGGCTTTACGGCATCTGCGCCTTCTTTTTTAACGATGCCGTTAAACTCTAAAATGCCAGTGTAGAGCGCGGTAATTGCCTCCGCGTCCTGACTAGCCAGCAGATTTAGATCATCATCACTGAACATACGAGAGCCATCTTCGTTAACAACAGCACGAACGATGGTTTGCAGCGCTGCATTTTGCGCAGTGCTCTGGTCCGAATAATATTCAGCTAGCTCATCACGCTCTGCAACTGATAATTTCTTAACCAATAACGATCCGCCCCACTGCTCAACGTCCACTTCAGTGGTCTTCAGTTTCTGAGATTTAATGTCGGTTAGCGTGAGCATCATTAAGCCTTAGACTGTGCATTAACATTAAGCGTAAGCGTGATATAGGTTCCATCTTTTATCGCTGGAGCCGTCTCTAGCTTTTGCACCCATGCTGTAATCGTTTGGGTTTCGATTACTTGGCCATTCAAAGCATACTTATATTCCCAGTTTGCTTCTTCACCACTGTCGAGCAGACTGAATAGATTCGCAATCTCGGTATTGGTTGAGTCAGCCTCAATTTTGAAGGCTAGTGGACTAACCTTTTTCATACCTGCGCGGGTGGTTTCGAAGTCGCTAGCCGCACCAGAGTTATCATTGGCTGCGCGCTCAATCGATACCGCTGGCAATGGATCTTTCAACTCACCGATCAGATTAAATGTTCCCGGTGTGCCACTGTCTTCTAATCCAAGTGAGGCAACACCAGCGCTAATATCAGACATATTAAGTCTCCCGATATGTACAAGTTAAGGTTATGGTTGTGCGGTGTTCCCGCGTTTTTTCATCAAAAAACTGTGATGTATCCAGCACTTCGATAAGATTAAAGTCGATTGCCTCACGAGTCCCTTTGAACCCATGGACTTGGCTCACTAAGGATTGAGCGACCACCCTCATTTGAGTGTATTTAGGCAAAAAGACATCAATTTGAATATCAGCCTTCTTTTTACCCTCTACACCAGAGCCATCAAGATCAGCCGGACGGTCGTCCACGAAATAGCGAACAGCAGGCCCTTTTACTTTTTCCGGCACTATTCCTGGGTAAATATGATGGCCGAAGGTGTCCGCTATATCTGGGTTTTCCAAAATAAGAGAATAAATGGCGCTATCTATCATCGCTTTGCCTTCTCAATATTCTTTTTGAGCTTTGTGGCGAATCGATCAATTACACCAGCCACGTGCCTTTCTGCTGTTTTATTCATCCAATGCATAGGCAAGATGTATTTCGTGCCATAGTTCAACATTGCAGCCCAGTAGGCGTGAGCTTTGCTGAACACACCCACCTTGATCTTTGTGGCATGGTCACCATCTGCCTTTACGCCTCTGCGCTTAATGGTTTCAGCAAGGTGCACTCGACCAACTTTATGCTTGTTATTGCTACGCTCCGGTGAATCATCAAATGGGGCGCTAGCTTTCATATCATCCAGCATTGGTTTTGAGGCATACATCATCGCGTTTTTAAGCGCCTTCTCTGCTGTTTGATAGTCAAGTTGTTTAATGGCATCTTCTAAGCCATCCAGCCCTTGAATAATGTCATCATCCGCCATGCATAAAAGCCGTGATCTTAATCGCTTCTCGAGTGCCGTCCGGATCATGCGCATCAGCGATATTTAGCAGTTTGCCATCCCAGTTGATGCGCATATTGTTATCAACCCCATCAATGTGGTGACAAATAAACCAATAGGTGGCTACCGATACCAATCGGCCACCTGCATCCAATTCACCAGCTGTTTTATTGGTCACCTTGGCCCACGCCTTAGTGAATTCTTGCCATTCAACCTCGTCTTCACCAAGGGTGTTTTTGGTAGAAACAGGTTTTTCAATAACCACTAGCTGATTACGCTGGCCGATGGAGGTTTTATTCATGAGATCATCGGCACCCAATAGCTTTGCCACAGATAGCCGATGGCTTTCGGTATTTCTGCGCTTTCACTTCTATTCACGTAAAGATGAGCAATCAAGATGAGGCATCCAGCACGGATCTCATCATTCATTACCTGTGAATAAACAGGTGCATCGAGATCAGCATCCAATGCTTCTTGAGTCGCGTAAAGTTTGCGACCGGTAAACTCACAAAAGCGCGATAAGGCAGCACTAATATAGATTTGAATCAAGCTGTCCTCGTGATTATGAAGCACCCGAAGGTGCTTTTTTGCATCTTCGAGTGTTATCACTATTCAGACTCTTTTTCTTCAGTTTTCGGTTTAGCAGTGTGATCGATTGGCACTGCCTTCAGTTCTTCTGTGCAGTATTTAATACCTGCTTCACAAGTGCTGACACGACCTTTCTTAATTAAACCCTCTAGATCGGCTGCAGGAAGGTTTTTAACCAAGTCGTTTGGTTGATAGCTTTTTTGACCGACATTGATCATGCTGGTCACACGAACTACATCTGCACTTTTTACCGTTGATTTTGACATTATTTTTTCTCACGATTTTAAAGAAAAAAGGGGCCGAGGCCCCTAGCCTTTACGCTGCTGCGTTTTGTAGCACCTTAACTGCACCACCCACGTCTAACAGCTTGCCGTCTGAACGCTGGAAGCCAATAAAGCCAACCTGACCCTTAGTGGTAAATGCACTGTCAGTCATGCGGAACATCATCAAGTTCATAACGTCGCGAATGGTGTAGTGAGAGAAGTCACCGAAGGCAACCGACTTAGCATTCGCCGCAAAGTCCGCCATGTTTTGATTGATGGTGTAACCGTAGTTGTAAATGCGGTCTGGATCGCCCGCTTCAACACCTGGTAACCATAGTGGGCGGTTGTTGGCGTCTTTAAGTAAGGACAATTCACGTAGAGTGTTGTCGTTGAACATAAAGCGGCAATTTCCGCTATCGCGGTATACGGGATCAACCGAGTGGATCAGCTCTTTAAGTTCTTCAAAGGTAACACCTGAAGTCGCTGCACCAGTTTTACCAACAGCAGCGCCAGTCACTACCCCTTGAGGCTGACCGGTGCCGGTTCCGATGGTAAAGTGTTTGTTTTGAACGCGAGCCAGACGCATACCCATCAATCGGATGATGTAAGACTCCAGATCAATGCCACTGTCTTGCATTAGCTCAAACGGAATCGCAATCGATTTAGAGCTGTACTTGTAAGCACCCATCGATACAGTCCCGAAGGTTGTATCTTCTGCTGTCGCACTGGCGTTTTCACCAACGATTTCACCTTCTTCTGCAGTCGCGTCAGTGGTAGGCATGTCCATGGCATTGCCAGTTGCGGTAGAAAGAACCGTTGCAACTGAGCGCATACCACCAAAGGCTTTCATGGTTTCAAGCAGACGTGATACAAATTCACGATGAGTCAATGCTTGGCCGTTGTTAGCCTCTTGCGTGCCCATCGCATTGTTGGCGCGCTGCACTTCGTTACGCATAAACGTGCGCTGTTCGTCGGTCATGTTTTCAACACCACCACGCAGCCACGAGTTCATGCACTCTTTGAGTTTCAATTCACGATGAGCCGATTCATCGTTAGAAATGTTCAGCTGATCAGCTTTATCCTTGATGCGCTGCTCTTGAGCATCCGAGATCTTCAGCGTGTCTTCAAATGCGGCGATTTGACGATCAAGCATGGCAACATCATTCTTCATGTTGTTGTACTTGGTGTCTTGGTCTGCACCCCATTTTTCTTCAGACGGGAAATTTTCAACGAAATTTACCATCTCAGCGGCAATGCTTTTGCGCTCTTCCCGCAGTTCTTGAATGCTCTTAGGCATATCATTTCTCCAATATATTGGTTTTAAGGTATAAAAAAACCCGCACTAGGCGGGTTGTTAAACGGTTGGCGGGAAGCCGCTAAACCGCAGACATGGCAAGCGCTTCTGTTTGTCGACGAAGGCGAGTCATGAATTCTTTTTGATCCGAATCTTCTTCGGGTTTTGGTTGTTCGGTTAAATTTTTTGGAACATTGGTATAGGCCGATAAATTCCAGTTGGTTTTATTTTCTACTGTTTCATCTTCATCGATCAAAGAATCAATGAAGCCATGATCTTTAGCCTCTGAAGCTGAGAACCAAGTTTCTTCTGCCATCCAAGCCGCCAGCTGGTCACGATCAAGACCGGTTTTCTTTTGGTAATCGTTTAAGATACTGTCATCCACTTTTTCAAGTAGTTGGATGGTTTTTCCTAGATCCTTCTTATTGCCCATAGCAAGGGTCCAGCCCTCATGAATCATGTAAAAGCCGCCGGCTGCCATACTTACAGACTCACATGCTGCACTAATGTAGGTGGCTGCACTAGCACAAAGACCGTCAATCTGAGCGGTCACTTTAGATTTGTGCTGCTTAATTGCGGTAGCTATCGCACGGGCATCAAACACATCACCACCAGGCGAATTGATATGTAAAACAATCTCGGGGGAATCAATATCATTCAATTGATTTACAAAGCTTTCGGGATCAATCCCCCAATAACCGCCAATGGCGTCATACATGTAAACATGGGAAACATCGTCGCTATTTCTAATTTCGAGTTTCCTGCCTCGATCTTGGTTTGCGCTAATCAGCGCTAGAAGTTGAATCGGTTTCGGCATTAGGCTCACCCGTTAATGGTTTGTAAAGTTCATTGCCACCTGCAATTGGTGCTCTATCTTCTAATTCTCTGACTTCATTTATGGTTAAAAACCCTGGTTGCTGATTTCCACCAAGTCCGATCTGATATGCTTCATATCGACTTTTAATGTCACCTCGTAACAGGCCGTCGATATTGAATTTAAAAAAGTAGTCATCGCTCCTAATGATTTTCCGTTGCACTTCTTTTTCAATTCGCATTATAAGTGGGCGCAAAGTGTAGATTAGGAACCCGAGCGATTGCTGCTCTAGACCCGTTCCCCATGAGCTAGATTTTTCCATATGCCCAATCATGTGAGGCGGAACACCGAATATGCGAGCAATATCAGCCACATTGAACGATCGTGTTTCTAAAAGCTGGGTATCCTCAGCACTCATGGTAATTTGCTTAAACTCACCACCCTGGGGAATAAAGGCAGGTAAGTGGCGTTTTTCTGCTGACTGGTGTTGATCAAACCAGTAATTGCGAATGATCTTGGCTTGCTCTTCTTTTAACTGTTGATCAAACTTGATGTAACCTCTTGGGGTAGCGTCATTTGCAAAAAAGGCGGCGCTGTATTTATCTGCTGCTAGAGCTCCGCCTGCAGCATTTAGCAATGCACTTCTAAGCGTCGATAGGCCGCGCTTTCCATCCCAACCGATATTTGGAACATGAAAAACATCATCTTGATCGTATGTGGCATACTCTCCGTTTTCGAACGCCACTGCATAAATAAGGCGCCCATTTTTGCTATCAACATCGACCCTGTTCGGATCCAATGGGGTAAGTGAAAGCATATCCCCGTTGCGATTTCGGCCGATTAATGAGAAATGATCACCTTCCATGATTGCGTGATTTACTACACTTTCCCAAAACACGACAGATGTAAGCATTGGATTAGGTTGGTCGTGAAGGACCTTAAAATATGGATGATCCTTTGCTAGCTCTTTATTGCCATTCTCTTTTTTGTACACATGCGCTGGTAATGTTCCAATCGTTCCGCACAGCAACCTCACGCACGCATATACCGCGCTCACTTTCATAGCCGATGCTCGAGTAACAGCTTCACCATGTGTACTCATATTTGAATTAAACAAATCCATCATGGATTCGACGTCACCGGAAGTAACTGTTACCGAGTTACTTAATTCGGCCAATTGGTTTTGGGTTGCTTCAAGTTGAGCCTGAAGCTTATCAACCTTAGAGGGTCCAAATAATCCCATAATTACCAATTCACAAAGTCTGTATTAAGTGTATCGCCGGTCTCTGGCTCAAACATGGCCCGACCAACCCCCATGATTGCGGCTACGATGCCATCAATCTTGAATTCTGTTTTCTCTTTATCAGGGAAATAGTTACCCTTTTTGTCCTCTTTATTCGTGACGTTGCCCGCCATCCAATTGAGAACAGGGTTATCAGGATGATGAAAACGACCCGATTCAATGGCCGCTTCCATTTCCTTCATTGCCGGTGACATAAATTGCACCGTGTTTCTAAATTCAACTACTGGCAACCCCTTCTTCTCCAAGCGCTGAGCAAGCTGCGCAGCGTGGTAAGGGTCAAAAATAGATTCCTGAAGATTTTGATCTTCACAATCCATTTCAATATCAGACTCCAATAAATCGAAATCTATTTCGTAGTTACCTAGTGATTCCAAGTAGCCAGCGTTGAGCCAGCTTTGATACTTTCCTAGGTTGTTCTTCTCCTTGCCTTCAAATATCGTTTTCTCAGGCAAATAAAACTTAGGAAAGAAGTAGTAATGTATTTGACCATCTATCACGCGACGATAGAGTCTGCATGATGCACAAATATCAATTTTATGTGCCAAATCAACAACGTGATAACACTCGTCATCCTTGAAATCATTGATATCAAGGCTTGGATCCGCGCACTTATTCCAGCTAGTTAAATTCAACCATGCCGACTTAGCGGCCACCCAAACATTCAAATGCTTGGTTTTAAATATGTTTTGCTTAGCTGGATTCTGCTTTGCATTAGCCTGCTGCTGTAATAGAAAGTCAGCCTTAACAGAAACACCAAAGTTAGGGTTAGCCATCTGTAACGCTTCAGGCTTATCCCAATCATCCTCCTTATCTATGGTGTAAATAATCCCCCACAGATCATCGTAGGACTTAGTGCCGTTAAGCTTATCGATTACTTCCTTTCGCTTGTCATAACACGGACCAGCAATATTGCTTCCCGCTGTTGTTATGATTAGCAATAGCGGTTGTTCACGGGCACCCATACCTGTAACCATGGTGTCATAACCATCACTGGTTTTATGCTCATGGTATTCATCGATAATCGCACATGAAGGTGAGGCTCCATCGCCTGGGTTACCGATCAACGGTTCAAACTTCGCACCGTCAGCAGGTCGATTCATGTTTGAGGCGTTAACCTCGATGCCAAACATGGTTTTAAGTTGAGGGGTCTTCTCGACCATTAACTTGGCTGGCTTGAATACCTCCCATGCTTGTTTCTCATTTGTCGCTATCGAATAGACTTCTGCGCCAAACTCACCGTCTATGGTAAACATCAGATTACCAATACCGGATGCAACTACCGATTTGCCGTTCTTACGCGGAACCTCACAATAAACCTCGCGATATCTTCGAGTCTTATCTTTTTTCCTTTTCCAACCAAATACGCATGAAAATATAAACTTTTGCCAAGGTTCCAGCTCTAGGCGCTTCTTTAATCGAGCCCATTCACCCTTGGTATGAGGCAACGCCTCAACAAAAAGAATGCAAGCCTCCGCACTTTCTTTACTGAAGTAGTAAGGAAAGTCCTTAGCCTTAACAGCTAAATCATCTAAATGATTCTGACAAACCAGTTTGACCCAATTGCAAGCTGGAATCTTGCCGCTAACAATGTCACGCGCATACTTATTAGCTGCGTTAACATGAGGGAAAGCGGCCATGTAATACCTCTACCCCTTCATCATCTCCAGCAATTTACCGAATGGGTTGTCGTCCTCTTTCGATTTAGGAGTCATTATTTTGCTGCGATCAGCGGGACTTAAACCAAGTAACGCACCAAAGCTTCGCATCTGATTTGCAAATTCATTGGCAGCACTCAGCGCAGGATTCTTTTTCGTGGTGCCATTGTCTTGATAGACCGTAATCTGCCCCCGCGCTTCTGCCATTGATTGACGATATCCAGAATAGGCACAACAAAATATCTCAAGGTTATGTAGATCAGTTATGCAAAGTACACTCTGGCCACACAAAAGAGGTGCATAGGTATTCCAGCACTCTGTTGCAAGTTCGTCCAAGTGTGCTGGGGCATCAACGTCATTAATCGGATCGAACTGCAATTCATTTTCAGGCAGTGCCCGCTTACCAGGATTACCCGCCAGCTTCTTTTGAGCCGTGGGCTTTGGCTTCCTACCTCTGGCCATTTGTCAAACCTGATTTTTTTCTAATTTCGCGGGTAAAAAAATTTCATTGAGGGCTCGGTCTCCAATGCGAAAGGTTGTAGAGATTTGACCCGCCCCCCCTATTCATAGCCAGTAAAACCACCATCTTCAGTGGCAGTCTTACGGTCATGGCATCGTTTACATAGGGGCTGCCAGTTGGCCGTGTTCCAGAACAGCGTCATATCACCACGATGTGGTTCAATGTGGTCGACCACTGTTGCTTCTTCAGTTAATCCATCGCGCATGCAATGAGCACACAATGGGTGACTCTGAAGAAACGTGGTCCGAGCCTTGCGCCATTTGTAGTTGTAGCCACGCTGGTTACTGTTCTTTCTTGTTGAATCCTTTTGCTTATTCAACAACTGCTGGTGCTTCTCACAACGGGTCGCAGGTTGTTGTATTAGTTTGCTACAGCCCACATGGTTACAGGGTTTTAGTGGCATAACTAAACAACAACCTATCAATTGGTGTGAGTGGTATTTACTTACTATTTGCGAGGCCGAATACCCGCAAAGTTACAAACCGCTGGAAAGGACCCGATCTACCAGCCGGTTCTTTTCTTTAATCGCCTTGGACTCAATCATTGCTGCCCAGTACTTAGGGTTATTGGTCAGCATATCTTTCCAACTCAGCACGTCCGGTTGATTCAGCGAGGTGTTAAACGATAACGTCTGCAATACCTTGTTTAAGAAGATCAATAGCGCATTATCAATGGGGTTCTTGGTTCGGTTGGCAATGAATCCAATCAACGGCATCGATGCAGATAACCCCATTAACACCAGTGAAACCACTGGATTGGCTGCAATCTTTTCAATCACGACCAGCACAATGTAATCAGTCACAGAGCCTTCATTGTAGGCGTTGATAAGATCACCCACTGAGAACTCAGCAGATAAAGCAGGCACAGCAAAAACACCAGCAGCCATTGCTACCAGTGCAATCAATACGTTTTTCATGGTTCCACCTATGGATTAAATTTGAGAATGCCTGGGCCATAGTTGCGCACATCAAAGTGCAACCAAGACACATTCATTTCGATTGATGTTATATAAGGAAATTCGCCTGGGTTTTGCAGAATGTACTCACGCACTTCATCAGCAGAAATATCCCGAAAGATACAATCAAAAGCACGACCAAAACGATGCTGAGAATACTTAGCACCAATCCTGCAATCAGGCTCACGATATCCGCGAAATTCATTGCTTCCACCCCATGACCAGTCGTTTATCGTTACTGGACCGAATACTTCTCTGAGTTTATCCAGTGTCTTCAGTGCACGTTCATCAAGCAATGCCCATGCTTTCTGGCCTCGATCATCAAAGACTCTGGACGAAACCAGCTCTTTAATATCGAAAAACTGACACTTATACATAACTACTTTGGGGCTTTGGCTTTAAGGTAGGCGATCTTCTCGCCATGGTCACGAAGAATACTTGAATGCTCATCAAGTCGAGCCTCGTGACGAATATGCTTTTCTTGGTGCTCAGTTAGTTTCACTGTCACCTGACCTTGGATGCGACCCATTCCCCATATAACACCCGCAAAGTTAACGATCATGCCAATGATCATGGCTATTGTTTGGATGCTAATATCAGTCATAAAAAAAGGCCCACCGAAGTGGGCAAAGAATCGCTTATATCCACACTCAACACATTGTTAAATGCATAAAAAAACCCCGAATCGCAATCAAGCAACCCGAGGTCTCCGTTTCTGTGAATTCATGCAAGCGCACAAAACCACAGCATAGAAATTAGTGTGCCTTTTGGATTATCCAAATGCAACACCTTTTTAGAAATTATTTATGCGGCCAATTTATCTGCCAATAGAAGCGCCAGTGTTTGCCAAACTGCCAACCTAAAATCAGCCAACTTTCTGCTATAGGTCTTTGGATGTAAGCCCATGATTTCAGCGTTCTTTTTTTGATTGCGCTTATCATAATGCGGGTTGTGGCTTAACTTATGACAACCATACTCCATCCGGCCAACATCGGCCGAGGTTCGATCTCTGGCAGCCAACAAAGAAACAGCTTTTTCAATGTTCTGCTCAAGATCGTGATCACTTACTGCTGTGTGTGGAGAGCGGTTGCTCTGAATGAACGTCTGATCGATAGACGTAGATTGATAACCAAGGGCCGCGATACTGCAACCTCCGCGAACCCATTTTGCCCAAGAGTCGAGCCAGCATTCTAGCTGCTCATCAGTGAAGTGCGACATGGTAAATGTCCGTTTGATTGCCTTGGGGAGTGTATCAAAATACTAACCTTAAGCAACTTTGCGAAGCTCCAAAGATCACACCCTTGCAAGGTTATCCAATCAAGACTATCTCAAATGCACCCACCCAATTAGGGCCGCATCCCGCTTATCTTCGTTGGTTCGGCCAGTCCAATTAAACATGCGATTGAAATACTCAGCATCCCGCTTAACCCGCTGCTTCACGGGCCCCTTCAATGGCGGCACCTTTACCAATGGTCGGCCTTTATACTCAATCCAGCTTATCAGCTGATGATAAGTGCCTTTCACCATTCCCACGTTCTGAGCAATCTTGCGCATAGCCGCTTGGCTGGTGCCCGGTCTAATGTAGGTTGTCTTATCGGTATCCACCTTTTCAACCACAAACGTGGCATCAAAGGCATCAACCAGCTCAATCAATTCAGGAAAGCTCAGCGCCTCTAAGCGCTTAAGCTCTTTTCCGTAGAAGATAGCCACCCCGCTCTTTTGTAGATCGGGGTCGATCGCAATGGTGATATCAGCATTAGGCATCGGCATCCAAAGCCTTTTCATGGAACTCTTTCAGCATCTCGATGTAGTGGATAGCCTTGTTCAGGTCCTCAACACCATTCTTTTCTCTAAACCTAACGATGTATTTAATGGCATTGGCTTGGCAATAATCCAACTTATTCGCCATAGCAAATTCAACCGGCTGTATTGGCAAATCCTTATAATGGCCGCCTGCCACTTGCACATCTAGCGCACTTGCTTTCTTACCTTCACTCACAATCGATACTCTCCATCAATAATATTAATCAACGATCTCTTACCATCGGCATAGATCACACAATGAGTATGCAGCCAGCTACTGGGGCCAGATACATACTCCAAATTCAAATCACTACTGGTGCCCACTTGATAACAGCCCCCCTCAATACCAGGTGAATGGCTATGGCCTATTACGGTCTTAACCCCAATCTTCGAAAAGGCTTTGATCGACCCTCGCGCACCGTTGCTGCCCTTATCACCGTGAAAGCCAATCTCAACATCTAAAATGGTTCGGCCTTGGTCACGATCCAAAAACTCAAAACTATCAGGGCGCTTTAGGCTTTTCTGGGCATGCCAAACGAACGGATTAAACGAAAGCCCATTAACAGAATGGCGCAACCACTCAGCCATGGTCTCATGGTAGAAAATGGCGTTTTCCGGATCCCGTTTAGGGTCAGTCTCTTCTAGCCACTGGGCTAAATGATCATGATGATTAGAAGGCACCACAATGTTGTTAATGCCTGAACGGGCAGCCTCATCCATAACAGCAAAGGTCTTATTAAGCTCAGCCTGCACATTGTTCATGCCACGGTGATGCTTCATAAACTGAAGCACAGGGCTCTTCTTGTGATGATGAGAACCAGAAAACATATCCAGCACGTCATGCCAAACAAGGTTATAAGGCTGCAATACATTGAGCATGCAATCCCCATCCTTCCACGTCGCTTTACGCACGGCATCATTCAGAAAGTAGGCATGCGTATCACCCATAACCAAAGCCTGAGCCCGCGGCGCCCTATTCACACCCATGGGTGTATAGGTATGATCTAAATCGGTAAAAGAACCATCATCATTGGCGGTGATCTGTCGAATGTGAAACCGCTCTCCATCCACTTCAATCACGGTCGCGCCTATTTGGTGATGAAACTCCCCCTTCCGGCCTGCTTTGCTATCCGTGTAATTCTCAACAGTGATCGCACCCGTCGTCGTCAAAATCTTAGGCATTCTGTTTTGAGGTGTAGCCACCGTTTTAAACTGCACCTTTGGGTGACCGAAAATGCCGGACTTGCCAGAGGTGTATTCATCCAACCCACTTAATGGCTGTTGAGCTGTCGGAATGGTTTTAATTTCGGCGCAGATATCCAAATTACTGTTAATCGACAATTGACGATCAACCACATAGCGGGCAACTTCAGGGGTCCACCATTCAGAATGCTCCTGATCTTGGGTCCACTGGCTTGTGGGGTTTTTGTATCGGATAGGGATTACCAGCAATTCAGCACTGTGGTGGCCAAGGTATTGCTGGATAGA
>Ga0181591_10002053_pt1 | contig 17310 bp, 10 predicted proteins | sample 071ome_33_FD_133757 | JGI IMG/M metagenome (GOLD analysis project Ga0181591, IMG submission 133757) | Coastal salt marsh microbial communities from the Groves Creek Marsh, Skidaway Island, Georgia - 071412AT metaG (megahit assembly) | ecosystem: Environmental > Aquatic > Marine > Intertidal...
GCATATCGGCCAGCGGTATCAATGACGATCCCTTCTTCGTAAAGCCACCATTCTAGGTTAAGGGTGGAGCCGTCTTTATGTTCCGAAAGATCAATCGAAGGGAGCAATAGCTTAGCATTTCTTAGACTGGTGCTTTTACCTGAGGTAGGGCGTCCAAAGACCATATACCAGGGCAATACGTACAATGGATCGCCTTGGTATTTAAGTTGCGAGCGCTTCAATGCCTTAATGGTGCCGTTCCATCGATCTTTCAATGATCGATTTAATTCGGCGCTGGTCATACCTAGCTCATCATCCTTTTCCTCTTCGGCCCCCATGTTTAGGAGCCCCTTCACCTGTGCTTTCGCTCGCAGACGAATGAAGATCTTACGTAGAATGATAAACGTTAAATAAATCGTAAAAATGACTGCCAGAGCGAGCAGACCCGTTTCAAACGGCTGCTCAAGCAGATAGTTAACACTTAACACCACTGCACTGATTAACAGTGCGACAAAAATCCAAATGAGTATTCTTAAAAACGTCTTCATACTACTTCACCAAATCCATGATGCTGTTTAATCCATGACCGATTTGCAATGAATAGAAAATAAGTGTTGCCGTTACCACTACGAACGGCGCCACAGCGAAAAACGGTATGAGATTAATCCGTGATTTTCTTTGAGCATTGATCTGATCCCTTTCATGATAGGCATCACTAAATAGGGTAGATTTCTCGAACACATTATTCGCGTCATTTGGCAATAATAGGCCCAAATTAAACACGCGAATTTCCTCAATCTTAGGCCGATCTTGCGGGGAGTAGTAACGGCCCTTGAAGCCGAGGCTCAAGCACAACAGATACACTTCGCGAACGCTTCGATCATCACCTTGACGATTAAGCTGATGTAGCCGCTCGTAGAATTCGTAACCGGAATTGGTTGTATTAAAGAAATTACGTTGCAGAGAATCCCGTTGCCATAGCGCACGTGACTTCCACTTAGAGGTTAAAATGGTCTCATCTATGTAGGCCACAACTGGGAATAGTGCTTCACTGCATACATTTTCAGAAAAACCTGCCTTTACAGCAGCCATCTGAGCATCAATAAGCATATTGGTCAGTTGGTTTTTCAACTCTTCCCAGGCTGACTCTAAATAATCGGCATCGTCTTTGACTCGATTAATTTTGAGTATAGGGTCGATAAAAAAGTCTACTAATCTCATCGATCTAACCCTTAGCGCTTAAGAATGACAAGTTCGACCAGAAGATCCTCTGGAGCATCATCCCAATGCAAACTTAGAGCTTGTTGACGTTCGACCGCTTGCCATTCGTCGTCATGGATATTGATGCGAACATAATGAGCGCCTTCTTTCTTTGGTAGCCCGGCAGGCGCGGTAGGTGAGTGAATTAAGCCAATACCAGGAAGAGAGCGTTCAATTAAAACGTCGATGGTGTTCTTTGAGGCTAACTTAGCCGTTGTAAAGAATGACTGGCTGATGCTATCCCAATCTGTTTGACTATTTAGAATGAGATAGAAATCGGCGCGTTCTTCAAAGAAGTCTTTTGGTACCTCTGCATTAAACAGCTGCTCAACACGAGACATTTCAACAAGGAACTGAGGGCCAACTGAAATTTCATTTAAAATTTGATTGATGAGCATGCGCGCATCAGAAAAACATTCACCCGCGTTTAAATGCGTATAATTAGGCAGGCGTTGTTCACCGTTAGAGGTCTCACCAAGTAGGTTAATATCTGAGCTGAACGTGCTGATCTCTCCGCATAACTCTCGTAATCCACCGTAAACGGTCCACGGCGAGATTTTAGAAGTAGATACTTCGTGTACCAATCGCGGTACATAGCGTGAAAGTGCCTGTAATGAAAAACGATAGCGAAGTGCATTCGCATCGACTTGCGAGCCTAGCATCGCCTGGCCGTTTTTCAACTGAATCGCACGTCCAGCCAACTCATCTTTAAGTTCTGTTAATTGCTTAAGCAACTTTTTACTGCCGTCTAAGCTAAGGCATGGCGGGATATAGTCACTCGAATAGGCTAAATTTTCGCCGTTCATAATGATTTGGGCAAAAGGAATCAAGGCATGTTCAGAGTATTGAGACTTTTCTGACTCAAGAACAATATCAAGCTTCAAGGTAAGTTCGTGAGTTTCAGCCTCATCGCCTTGAACGTAACGATCGCTAATGGCGGTCGGGTTGATGAAGGTAAAGAAGCGCGTCTTGACATCGGTCGCCTCAGATATGTCTGCTATTTTAGTAACATTTGCATTAAAAGAAGAGGCCTTTTTGACTGCCAAATAAACGGTGTTTGGTAGTTCAGGGTCAATGTCACTGGCATTGATAGTGCGAGTGGCGACATAGGCGTTTTTATTCAGGTCAACAAAAGTACCGTCATCGAATAAGAACTGAGCCTCAAACAATTCGATGCGTTTAGATAGAATCGAATCGACTGAGATATTGAGTTCAGTAAAGCCCCACATCCAAGGCGTAACATGTTTTTTTAACACATCTATTTGATGGGTAATAAACTCTTCACTTTGCTGAAAGTGTTGCGGCTGTAGAAACATGCCGTGATGCCAAAAAATGGGTTGCGCCTGACTCACGTTTTCTTCCTTAAAAATTAGCCAGCTTAAAAACCGCTGGCGCTTAAAATGTTTAATTCTTCTTCGTTAAACAGTGTGAACTGTTTGGTACTCTTTCTACCCATTGCGACGTCTATGTAAATACCGTCTGGGATGGCCTTAGCCTCATCGGCAATAAGACCCAGGTTAGAAAGTGCTAAATCCACAAAACCGCGCTTGGCCGGTTTAATGGGAATATCAAAAACTTTTATGTCTAGCTCTGTATTTAGCCCGTAATATCCAGAAATGAGAGCTATGTACTTTGCTCCTTGTGCTCTGGGAAGGGTGGCTACTTTTTCCTCGCCTGGCTGAATAATGATGCGAGTAAACTGAGCAACGGTGTCATCAATACGTCCAGCATTTAAAAGCTGCAGAGCACCTTCTTTTGTTTCTGCCAAACCCATGAAGGTATTTGGATCGCTGAGTTGGAACACTCCTACAGCTACAGAATGCGGTCTACCACTAATGGCGTTTAAATCTACGGGGCTTGCAAGGTGAATGTGAACAGCACGATCTTCAAACACCCAATCTTCAGGTGCGACTTCTAAGCTGGTTTTACTTGCACAAGCACACAGTAAGCTAATAAAAACTGCGAATGTAATTTGTTTCATATAACACCCATAAAGCGGTGCAGAGCACCGCTTTACTTACCAAGGTTAAGCTTGGCTAGAACCGAAACGGTAAGAACCTTCGGTTCCTGCTGCTTCGTGAGTCCAAGTGATAGAACCTGGATTAATGTGTAGAACTTCCATGTGAGCAAGGTGAGCCATAGATGGGTCGCCAACGCTAGGAAGAACAGTTTCAATATCAACAAGAACAGCGTTCTCAAGTTCCATTACGTAATACAACTCTTCTTCGCCGCTAGCAGAAATACGGTACCAGTTGATGGTAACAGTTAACTGCTCGCCAGATGTCAAAGCGTTGTGAAGCAGTGGAGAAGCTTTGTCGATGAACTTAGTAATCTTCATCGGCTTCATTGCAGGCATGCTCGTGATCTGTCCGCTTTGCTCATTGGTACCGCGTGGTACGTTGTGAGCAAATGCTTGAATCATAATCTCGTCTTCATGACCTTCTTGGGTAGCAGTACCCACTGAATCTTCAGACAGAGCTCCCGCGCTGATCTCACCTTGGTTTTGACCTTCGATAGTCATGTAGGCTGGAATTGCCATGTAATTCTCCTTTTAATTTTAGGTATGGTAAAAAAGCAGTTCGAAAACAGTCTGAACTACTCTTTATCCAACTTGCCAGCAAGTGATAATGTGAAGCTCGAACCCATGTATTTGAAATGGGGGCGAACATGCATTTCCACTCGATAGAAGCCCGGATTTCCTTCATCATCGGCCACCACAATACGTGCTTCACGCAATGGCTTACGACTACGAACCTCTGGTGGTGGGTTATCCTGGTCAGCCACGTACTGGCGTACCCAGTTATTCAATTCACGATCAAGATCGTTCTTCGTTTTCCAACTACCAATGTGCTCGCGCTGAAGCACTTTAATGTAATGGGCTAAGCGATCAATCATGAATAAGTATGGTAATTGAGTGCCGAGTTTGAAGTTGGTCTCGGCTTGCTTTTCTTCTGGTGAATTACCAAAGAATTTTGCCTTCTGGCAAGAATTCGCAGAGAAGAACGTTGCGTTATCTGTACCTTTACGCGCAATTAAACCCATGAAACCCTGTTCGGCCAATTCAAACTCTTGGCGATCAGACAGCATGACTTCAGTCGGGCTATAGATTTTGGTCTCGCCATTTTCTTGATACTTATAAACAGGAAGGTCAAGTACCTCACCACCGCTTTGTGGGCCAACAATGTTCGGGCACCAGCGGTATTTAGCGAAACTACGAGACATGTTGGCTGCAAACGCATAAGCCGCGCTACCCCAACATAGTTTTTCGAAGTTAGTGCCAATGCCTTCTTGGTAATTAAATTCTTTTACTTGATTGTCTTCACCGTAAGGGCTGCGCAACATAAAACGAGGCACCGTAAGCGCAACGTTTCGTGCGTCATCGGTATCACGGAAGCCATTCCACTTAACGTATTGTGGGCCTTCAAAGATCGACTCCAGATCTTTTAGCGCTGGCATACCTTGAAATGAATCTAAGCCAAAGAATTTCGGGCCAGCAGATGCAATGAACGGCGCATGCGACATAGCAGAAACAGAGGCCATGTCTTGCAGTAGCTTCATATCTTGGGCTGTAGGGTTAACAGAGTAGCCGCCGATAATGGCACCATACGGCTTACCACCAAACTGACCGTATTCGGCTGAGTAAACGTGCTTGTACAAACCCGAACGAGTCACATCTGGGGCATCTTCAAAGTCTTCAATTAGCTCATCTTTAGTGGTGCTGATCATCTCGATGCCGATGTTTTGGCTAAAGTCTGTACGATCCACCATGAACTTCAGGCCACGCCAAGCACCTTCAATTTTTTTGAATTCTTGCGCTTGCATGACTTCGTCGAGTTGCCCACTGATTTTCTGATCAATCGCTGAAATCATGTCGTCAACCAGTTTCTTCTCTACCTTGTCGAAACTGCGAGAAGGCTTTAATAAATCACTGATGAACGCTTCGACACCTTTACGCGCGGTTTCAAACCCATCGTCTTCTGGCGACATACGGGTTTCTGCCATCACCTGATCGAGTAGGCTCGTCGTGCTTGATGGGGCATCTAATACTGCATCTTCTGTTTCGTATGACATGTCTTGTCCCCTTATTCCGCTAGACCTAACTCAGCCATCACTTGCGCGCGAGTATCGTCATTTTCCAAAATAGCTTGAATGGTTTTTCTAAACGCAGGCACGTTACCTAAAGGCCCTCGTAAAGCCTGAAGGGCTCGGCGCAACTCAAGTAGACTAGCCAATTCAGGAATCTGCTCAGCGACTTTGGCAGGGTCAAAGTCTTTAATGCTGTTGATTTTCAAATCAACGTTGATGTCGTCGTCAGAGTCTTCTTCCAGTTTATTCGGTACAGAAAACGACATGGATAGATTGTGGCTTTTGACGACATCGTTGAAGTTTTCTTTATTGATGTTGATAGGCTCTCTGTCCTCAATCACTTCATCATTTTCTTTGCCAGTAAAGTCGTCTAGAACCAATAACTTTAACGGCAGTTCAACGCTCTCGGTTGCACCACCGGTATCTGATTTATAGGCGATATTAATTCGCTCTTTTGGGGCTACGCTGCCGTCAGACATAACCTTGCTCCTTGTTTATTGTGAAATCAGTGCCGGGTTGTACCAACATAGTTGGTCGTAGGCGGCGTTCATCTGTTGTTGCTTACTGGATAATTCGGATTCATCCAATTTCTCATAGGCATTAACCAATAGGGCTAACGCCTTAGAAAGAAAGTCGCTTTCCCAGTCTGCTACGCTCAACGAACGAATTTCTTCGATCATACGTTCAAGCATGGGAATGCCCACTTTAACCTGGCCGTTTTGGCAGGCCAGCTCGGCACAGGCCATTTTGATCTTAAATTTGTCACGCTTGGTTTTCGCAGGCTGTTCATGCAGCAGTTCGAACGCCTCATTGATCTTGCCTGAAAGGGCTAGCTTCTTAGCTTCAGCCATAGCTGAGCCAAGTGTATCTTCGCTCACAATGGTCTCGGCCGAGTCGTCGCTTATTAACGATTTCAACCACGCTTGGCAGGGTTCCGATGCAAACGGATGGCCGTTGGCATACTGCAATTCCATGATCTTGGGCACGCGGCGTACGAACTGGGTAAGCTCGCTAATTAACGCATCTTTAGCTTTTTCGTATTCAGCGCCTAAAGCTTCAAGCGCCAGCACAATGTAACGGTTACCATCAAACCAATATGGCAATTTTTCAGCACTGCTTTCCGCTACGTTCAACAACTCAAGGTATTCACCTGATTCGAAAAGCTCCACCACTTTTTTTAATTTGTCCGCCGGCGGTGACGGCAATTGAGTCTTGCCATCTTTACTGGGGGGTAATTTGTCTAGGCTGCCCCATAATGCAAAGCGGCTATAACGGTAGCGCTTTGCATCGCTGGTTTTTGCAGAAGAATGAAAAGCGGAAAGCGCCTTAAGTAAATCCTGAACCTGTTTGAAAACTTTCTTGGCATCCTGTTCGGTTTGGATGTCGCCTATGGGTTCATTGCTCGTTAATGGAGTTTTATTAACGGGTTTGCTAATGGCTTTAGCGGGAGCGCTGACCTCTTGCTTAACGGCCGCTGGCTCAGAAGGCATTTCAGGTGCCAATGCTAATGCCTCAGGCGTGCTTTGAGTCGTGGTAGCCTGAGATGAGTCAATGGCAGGCTTCTGTGCGGGTGCCTCCACCGTACTCGTTTCAACTGGTGCACTTACGCTCTGCTTAGATTTAGCGATTTCTGCTAATCGTTTGATGGGTCGAGAAATATCCGCAAAACTGGGTGCCTTATCGGCCATTTGGTCGGCAAGAAAGTAATCGAGTTCTTTTAGTTGCTTGGCCAGCTCACTAATCACCGGCCACTGTGAATCGTTTGGTTCATTTTTCTCTAGAAACTGGGACGTTTGCTCTATTAGCCATTCACACGAAGCCTGCCTACCGCGTAAGCGCTTCACCGGTGGGTACATGTCTTGCCAAAACGACTCGCTCATTTTGCTAAGCAAAACTAAGCCTTCGTACAAGCCGTTGTAGCCATTAAGCTGCGTGTAAGCGTGAGCAAGATAGCACGCAACAGAAAAATCCTTCGTTGTGGACGACAATAAATTTTCAGCCAATGCCTGAACGGTAGACCAGTCAGTGGCTTCACTAGTGAGAGATTGAGCCTTGCCTATCTCCGCTTCCAACTGTTCGTAAGCGGCTTCGTATTTCGCATTAATACCGCAAGGTTCAGCGTTATTGATAGGATTAACAGCAAGATCAAGTATCGCTTGATTAACGTCCATGTACATCTTCCTAAATCGGCATCTGCTCACGATTGAGCAAAAAATCTTAGATGAGTGCCGCGCATTTCACTTATTAACTAGAGCTCTGTCAACTGACTAAATCGGTTTGTTTGAATTTTGATCGCTTACATTGTTTGTAAGAGAATGCTTACAAAAATCGTATAAATGTCGAAGAAAAGTTGAGATCAGTCACAAAAACATTTCGATATTTGTCACGTTCGTTTCAATTAACTGAAGAATTAGGAGAAAAAAAAATGGAGTAATCAATCTAAAAATAAGTAAAAGGTATTAGCATGGATTAATACTCAATCTTTGAGTAAAAAAAATTAATTTATAAAAGTGTGAGCGATTAAAAAAATACGATCATTCTTGCCTAGAAATTTCATTTCGGTTGTGTAGACTTCGGCGTTCTACAATTTGGGGTGATGGATGTACTCGATGAATCTTGCGCGTTTCATTAAATGGATTTTTGTATTTCAGGTTTTTTTAATTACAGCCTGTTCTGACTCTGGCTCTCAATCAAATACTCAAGAACGTGAATTAAGCTTACCCAATGGCTTTCCCATTATGGAAGGCCATGATGGAACCAGCGTTCTAAACTTATATTACGTTAGCCCTGAAACGGGTACGTTTCAGTACGAATCATTCAATATAACCGCCGCTTCAAAAAGTGACTATGAACCCATCTCTGGGCAAATGTTCATGGAAGAGGGTGTGCAGTACGAATTCTCGATTACCGTTTATGGTGACAAAGAGATCGAAGGCAACGAAGCATTCGGTATAAAAGTGCTCGACCTACAAGGTAACGGCATTAGCAGCGTTATTGGCCAAATCTTAAATGATGACCTGCCCCAGGTTTCAGTCTCCAGCCCAGAAGTAACAGAAGAAGATACGGGTACTACGCGCCTACGTTTTAGGTTTACTTTGGATGAGCCGGTCGTAGACGACTACACCCTTAATCTAAAGAGCATTTCAGCGCAACAGCTCAATAGTGAAGACTCACTTTTATTTCCTTATGTTGCAGAGCCGGGTTCTGACTACGAAGCGGTGGATCAAACCATTACCTTCCGCAATGGTGAGACCGAAGTGGTCGTCGATGTCGTCGTACTGTCAGAAGATCTGATCGAAGAAAACGAAACCGTATTACTAAAGCTGTATTCTATCTCTGAACTTGGCTATGAGATCAGCGCCTTGCCTGGTTATGCTCAAGGTGTCATCCGCACCGACGAAACGCCAAAATTAAACGGCTTCGAACTTATTGTGGACAATCCTAATGCTCTAGTGAGCATCGCAGAGGGCACCGTAGAGGTACCGGCTGGCAACGCGGATTCATTCGACAGCGCGGCATGGAAAGCCGTCACCATAGAACTGTCGGTAAAGCGATCTGAGAACATCAAACAAGATCACGCATTCCAACTGGCCGTATACAGTAAAAGTGACTACCTAGACCTAGCGAATAAGACAAGCGATTCCGTTAAATACGTGAACTACGCGGCGTATGCGGAAGTTCTCGACAACAGCAGCACACTCGATATTTGTCTAGAGCTCGACACATCAACCAACAGTTGTTTACCGACCTCAACGTTCACCCTAGCGCCTAACTCGACTCAAGCCAGCGTCACCTTTTACGTGCATTCGGATGAATCGGCCGAACCAAACGAAGAATTCTTGCTCTCTATAAAGAGTGATCAAGGCGTCCAGTTTGCCAACGTACTGGGCACCATCGTGAATGATGACTCCGAAAGCCTCTCGCTGGCCATTATGGAGGGTGAAGATCAGAAGCAATTTGTTGATAACCTTAAGGAAACAGCAAGTGACCTCAAATTGTCAGAGCCCAGTAGCGGTGAGGTCACCTACACGCTTCGAGTCACATTGAACTCAGAGCCGGATGACGAGCAATATACAGTAGGCTACGAACTAGCCCCCTATCGCATACAGAGCCCAGCTAACGCCACCGATTATGAGGCCCCAAATGCAACGGGCCTTCTAACGTTTGCGGCAAAAAACGATACCCAAGAGATTCAACTGACGTTAAAAGATGACGATCTATACGATGGTGATAAAAAGCTCGAACTGCGCTTTCCGAACACGGATCTTAAGTCACAAATCATCACCATTCTCGATGTGGACTGGCCCGTCGTTCAGCTAGGGGACTTTACCAATAATACAGGGAGTATTGCGCTTGCACCCGTTAAAGGTGTCGAAACCGACTACACATTGCTAAAAGAAGAAGCAGTGCAAGACGGCAGCAACGAAAATAATAAAACCCGTAGCTACGGCCTATCGTTAGCCATACAAAGCTCCACCGCGAAATCTAACCTAGTTTATGATGTGCAGCTTAAGAGCGCCTTACCAAGTGGTACACCTGCCAGCAGTGCCTGTACAGCCATGCGCAGCGGCAGTGATGACCCAAATAGTTTTGCCAGCTATCAAGCAGAAGGGCAGTTCGACGACATCGTGTTGATGGACGGTTCTCGTGCAGTATTGAACCGCGTAACCGATTCAGACGACGCGACGCTATTAGCAATCGGCTCTATTACCATTCAACAAAATGAGTCCAATAAATCCCTCAACCTTCTAGTAAAAGATGACGATGCCATCGAATGTGCGGAATATTTTGAGTTGCGTTTTATTCCGCAAAACAATGAAGACGGTGGTGAATTAAGCACCAAGTTTGTGATTCCTAACTATGATGTGGCGACGTTGAGTGTAAGTGGATTCACCGTAAATGAGCCTGAGGCAGATGTTTTAACTACGGGTTTTACCGTTACACCTAACAAGGTGGTCACAGGCAGTATTGCTTACCAATTAACCTCAGACGATGCCTATGCTTGTTCAGGCGCTGATATTAACGGGGCACGAGCGGGGACGGTTTCTTTTTCCAGTGATGACGCGCAAACCGTCGGGATTGGGATTAAAGCCGACAACCTAGTAGAGCCACAAGAGACCTGTGGGTTTGCCCTAGTGGGTAACGATGGTGTTGTCATTAGTTACGACCAAAGCCAATCGCTAGCACAAGGCATCATTAATGATATTGACCAGCTTACGCTTACCGTCTCAGATGTTTCAACAGGTGAAATCTATGAGCCAACGTCTGGACTCTCTGGGGTCAGTGTTGGCGAAATTACTTGGGATAAAACCATCGCACCTAACTTACCTAATGTGAGTCTCACGGTCGAATTGTTGGATTGTCTTGGCGATGTTGACTGTACGGATTTAAGTGACGTTGGCCCTCAAAATGGTTATGAAATCACAAATGGGATTGTGAATTTTGCGTTAACGGCGAACTCACAAAAATCACAAACCCTGCCTTTGCTGGTCGTGAATGACGATACGGTAGAGTATTTAGAGCAGTTACGCTTCTCCGTCGAACTTACATCAGACGCAGACAAACAATATGTCAAGGCCATCACTGATGCTACGGATAACGGAGTCGTTGAAAAAACCATTAATATTCGCAATTCAGACACCTTCATTGTCAACGTGGCGGAAGTAGATGGTGCGTGCGCGGGTTTTAACGAAGAATCAGGTTGTCACGAGTTTAGGTTTACATGGGAGCAGGGCTCGCAAATCGTCGAAGAGCAAGCATTAAGCTTAGAGTTGAGTGGCACAATGGAAAAGGTGGCCACTCAGGCGAATGATGTGGTCACCGACCCTAAGGATTTAAGTATCGAGATAGCCTATGGTGATGCCTCTGATCAGTACGTGGATGTCACCAGTGCGACGCAAATCGCGCTAATAAGGCCAAAAACGGATGAACGAGAATACGTCAATCAGGCAACCTTAAGGGTAACCGTACATGATGATGACTTCGTCGAAACAGATGAATCCTTCACCCTATCGTTATCGGTACCTCAACAGACCTACATTGGTAACGTAGAAACCAATGGGGCTGACTGGCCCACTAGATTGTTTAATTCCAGCAACGGTGATCAGTTTACTCATACGGTAGCCAAACAGGCAGATCAACTGGTGGTAACAGTAGTAGCTGAAGACAGCGCCCCTGAACCGAGTGACACAGGGGGGGTTGCATCGCCGTTTTCATACTATACAAACTTAAACATAGCGGCAGATGTGCCTGCCATAGACCTAACGGTTAATCAATCTTCCACATGCCCAAGCGGTGACGTCTGTGCGCTTGTTGGCAATGGTAATGACTTTACATTGCCGAGTGCCGATATTTCGTTGCATACCGGTAATGGTACCTATACCGCTTTAATCCCCTCTACGGGTGACCCTGCCAAAGGCAGTGAGTCACTAGGAATAGTTGTACTGGATGACAATATTGTAGAAGCGGATGAAAAAATCAGACTCGGATTTACATTTAACGATGATGCTGTTGGTTATGTGGCTAACCTAGCTATTGCAGAATACATCATATCCAATGGTGATTTAATCGACGTAACGATAACAGAGTTAACGGGACCAGGAAGAAACTGCACGGGCTTCCAGAGCGAATCAGGCTGTCGAGAGTTTAAAATCAATTGGGAGAATGAACTGGAGAGCGGCAGTGTCAGCATTAATCTCGCTGCGGCTAATAATAATGAGGCAGCATTCACCGAAACAAAAGACGGAAACGATTCACAAATTACGACCGACCCTTATGATTATGAGTTAACGTCTTTCGTTTCAGATGACCTCAACAATATATCGGGTTCAAGCATTACTCTTGAAGACAGTGATGATGTAGATGCTACGCAATCCATGACTGTAGTGGTTAGGATTAACGATGATGAATTTGTTGAGCCACAAGAAAAACTCAACGTGTATTTTTCTAAAAGTACCGATTCTATTCGTGGTATCACAGGGTTTAATGCCGCAGGCAGTATCGAATATGACATTCCAATTCAGGATGTTTTAACCATTACGTTCAACGGCAGTACCGCAACCGGTGATGAGCCTATTTATGATGGGGACAGTCTACTGACGAGCGGTATTGAACGCCCATTTAGCTACACTATTGACCGTCCAATCGCGAAGAATGCGGAAAACATTTCCATGTCTTTAGACCTAAGAGCATGTGGTTCAGGTTTGACTTGCGCCACTGAAAACCAAGATTTTTCAGTACCAACGACGGTGAGCGTTAAAGAGCTGGGTAGTTTGAATTACATTTCTGCGGGGGCTTACGATTTGGGCGTAGCCATATTACCTGATGAGGTAGTTGAAGTAGATGAATTCATTAAAGTTCGAGTGAATGAAAGCTCAAGCTATATAGCCAATTTTGGCAATGTCGACTTAACCTATGGTATTTTGAATAATGATAAAACTGAGTTGTTTATATTAAAATTACCAGATTCATCGAACGCAGAGGGTGACTCTGGAACAGACCAAATTATCTATACCATTAGCTGGGATAAAGCAGTTTCAGATGATGTCCCTGCGTTGTCTGTTGGGTTGGATTTTTCTAGCGGGACAGCATTACTTAATACAGATTTTACCGTAACTGGATTGAGTGATGGCTTTTTACAATTTAGTCATGGCAGTGGGTTGAGTGCAAACGGAAGCCAAAATTTTACGGTTAACATAATCGGTGAAGATCGCATTGAGTTAACGGAAACCATCATACCGTCTTTATCGCCGCACATCCCCTCTTTAGAATATATGACAATTGATGCTGATAATAAGTCTGGCCGAACGCATTCCATTGTGAATGATGATTTTATTTATCTTTCTTTGACGGGGGATAGAACTGTAGAAGAGGATAGTGTTGATATAGCCAATATTTACTGGACTGGCGGTGTAACAGAGGCACTTCCCGTAATTAAATATGATATTAATGTTTCTGGTACAGGCATTTCCAGTGCGGACTATGATGTGGCAGCCACGATGCCGAGTATTAATGTGGTAGCGGGTTCAATACTCGCGAATGCAGATGGTTCAACAATATTAAGTATCAATGAAGACAATATCGTAGAGCCAGACGAAACACTGCAGGTTTCACTATCGCTGTCTGGTGATGAGGGCCAATTAGCTACGCTGAACCAATTCGTCAAAATATTACAACCTGAGTACCGCTATACGATAGAAAATGACGACTTTGTAACGGCAGGCCTTAAATACTATAAATCAAATAGCCTGACAACTCTTATTGAAGAGGGTGGAGAGGTGCGTTTAGAGTTCTGTGTTCCTGCTGATAAAACCTACCAGTCCGGCAGCGGCGACATTTCATTTACAGTGAACCCAGCTACACGCAACGATACCGAGTCGAGTACCTATAAAAATGCGACCTGTGACGATGCAGGGTTAACGACCAACGGTAATATTTCATTCTTGAATGATGCTGCGGGTGCGGTGGCTTGTAACGCGTGGAGTGTAGAGCGTAACCTGTCGCTTGATGGCCTATCATCGGGTGCTTGTACGGAAGCCACGCTGGCCACCGCTGTGGATAATTCAGCGACAGATCCTAATGCATTCTTCGACCTATCCGTTGTTACCAGCGATGCTAGATATCTTGGTTCAGACATCATTAATGGCACGTTCGTAATGATCAATGATGATTTCATTAATCTGCTAGACACAGGGTTGATGGAATGTGTTGAAAGCGGTTTAGATAAACGTTGGGGTGTTCTATGTTCTGGCTATAGTGAGTCACCAAAGGGCGCTTATCTAAAGCAAGACGCCGCAGAGACAGATTTCTACCCAGACCTCATTTACACTTTTGTAGATAGCAATGGCCAGCCTGCAGTCAGTAAACCGAGCAGCGGTGAAGTGTGTGTGCAAGACAGCGCGACCGGATTAATTTGGTCCGCTTCTGTAGAGTCAAACACAGTGGCTGATGACTTTGTTATTGATTATGAAGGGGATGATAGCCCTCAGGATGAATGGGATTGCGGCCTGGCGAATGAAGTAGATGGCCGAACTTGGCAGCTACCCACCGTACAAGAGTTGGTGAGTATTATGGACTTGAATCCAGTTAGCGCCGCCAAGCCATTAAACGGCAATACCGTGTTTGGATTTAAATCCACGTCAACGAATTTTTATACGGCAACTTCTAGATATTGGAGTTCAGATTTATGCACTATAACAACGGCTGATGATGGGGCGTGGACGGTGGATTTCATTACAGGGCACGTAGCCTGTGAAGCGAAAACGTCCGAAATCAATTCTAAGATGTTCGTCTATAAGTAAGTGGGAGTGGGGATATGAGAGAAGCATTTAAAGTAAACCTGATCACGTTTGCATTGGTGTTGTTGGTGGCCTGCGGCTCGGAAGATGAAAATGGCCCAGATACCGATGGTGATGGTATTCAAGATCGACGTGACAATTGTGTGACCATAACCAACCCAGATCAAGCCAATACCGATGGCGATTCAGCCGGCGACGCATGCGATGCCTTACCAGAGGATGCCACAGAAACCAAAAATTTTGATGGTGACGACCTAGGCGACAATGCTGACCCAGATGACGACAATGATAGCTACAACGACGATGTCGACGCCTTTCCCTATGATGCCACGGAATGGGCCGATATCGATGGCGATAATATAGGCGACAACAAAGACTTAGATTTAGACAGCACCAACCCAAATGCAATTAAGATGAGCCGCTTGGTGGAAACAGGAAGGGCCACCAAGTTTATAGGCGAATATGGCAACGATGACTATCGCCTTGGGCTATTAGGTTCGAAAGTTAAAAACATCGGAGACGTCAATAAAGACGGCTTACCCGACTTGTTAATTGGCCACTATAGGGTTGAAACCAATGGCGTATTTACTGGGACGGCTTATCTGATGTTTGGGCAAGCAAGCGGTTTTACCAACGAAATCGATTTGGCGGATTTATCAAATATTCCCCACATAAAAATTCAGCCAAATACGGAGATGAATGTATATGCTGGCATAGGCGCAGACTTTGAGGGGATTGGGGATGTCAATGGCGATGGCATCGACGATTTCATGATCTCCGCGTTGTTCACGAGCACCCCAGATGTGCTGCTATACCATGGTGAGGTGTATGTCGTATACGGCCGCGAAGATTGGAGCCAAGGCAATGGCCAAGATGGCATCTTGACAATAGATGAGATGAAGGCGGAAGGCATCACCTTTACAGGGGGCTATTATTTAGGCCAGTTAGGCCAGACCATTAGTAAGCTAGGCGATATAAACAACGATGGCTTCATCGATATAGGCGTTTCAGAAACCACACATGCTGAGAACGCAGCGAATCTAGATCAATTCGGAAGAGTGCACATCTTATTTGGTGGCGACCATTGGCAGTCATACCCAGCCGGTTCCAATTTTTTAATCAATGACATCAATAATGACGACGGTTTAAAACGAGTAGAGATGAACGGTACCAATGACTCAGAGTACTTGAATTATGCAGATGGCTGGGGTTTTGGCCGGGATCTCATGCCATTGGGAGACTTTAACGGCGACGGTATCGATGACGTTGCGATCTCTCAAAGCTTTACCGTGGAATGGACTTCTATCGGGGTCGATAGTGTGTTCGTGATATTCGGGCAGGCATCTGCTGACTGGTCGGACATCTATTCTACCGAGGACTTAACTGCTGACAGAGCCTTTGTCATTCAAACCGATGAAAGTGATTTTGCACTGACATGGGGTCGGATCTGGCCGTCGGCGATTTTAATGGCGATGGCGTCAGCGACCTTGCGTTAGCTACCTGGGGAAAAGTAGCTGGAAATAATAGCTTTTTAGACGGGTATGTCAGTATATATTGGGGCGGCCGTGGTGGTTGGCCAAGCACCATGACCCGCGAAGATTTAACTGAGTTTTACGGCGTTAATTTAAAGGCCGATAGCACGGATACCGGCATAGGCCCCAACATCATCGGGCTGCCCGATCAAAACGGTGACGGTTATGATGAGTTAATCGTGTCGACCAACAAAAGTGAATTTCATAATTTTGAATCAGAAGGAATGCAAGAATCCTTGTATCAGGTGTACGGTAAAGAAACCTGGATGGACGGCACCATCGGCGTCAATTCAGTGTCTGACAGTTTATTTCAGATTCAATTAAATGATTTTGATGGCGGCGGCTACACCTACTTACATGAAGTGGGCGACATGAACGGCGATGGCCTTGCAGATTATGTGGTGGTGGACCCGCAAAAAAGTTCCAATGGCTTAACCTATAATAGTGAGGTCTTTTTGGTTTATGGGTACGAACGCTTATACCCAGCGGAAAATGAACAATGAGGCAGTTATACATGCAGACACTAAATGCCTTTGCCATTATGGTCATGCTCATGGCCTCGAATTCGGCCACGGCTTGGCCCGACCCCTTAGCCTTTTCCAAAGACAATGGCGATGAGCTTGATACACCAACCCATACGGTTAATGGTGTGGATCGTTGTGACAGCGATGCTTCGTCATATCCTTTACTTCCGGATGAATGCCATCGCTGGGGTCTCGTGTGGAATACCTCTGTAGGAAATCCAACAGATGTTTGGAAACCGGGCGACGTTAAGGCTGGGTATCGACTGCCGACCATTAAAGAATTGGTGAAGTTATTTGATTATACTGGCGGTCGAGGCTTCGCGATAAATGACCTGATTTACAGTAAATTAACCCCAAACGATAAGAATTGGTTATTGTCTTCATCTTATCGAGACATTGATGGAAAGTATGATATCGAGACTGGTTTGGCTAAAACGGGGAGATTGCAAATTTTTGCAATAAACACGTTGACGGGTGAGGTAAGGGCGTTTGAACCAGGGAAAAAAACTGGGAAAGATGGTTTACAAATGTGTACCGCGTTAGCCAATAATGGAGATTGTACTTTGGACGCCAGTCACAGCTATTTCACTCTACTGGTAAAGCAAGTACGGTTGAAATAATTATCATGCAAGA
>Ga0181591_10002072_pt1 | contig 17228 bp, 16 predicted proteins | sample 071ome_33_FD_133757 | JGI IMG/M metagenome (GOLD analysis project Ga0181591, IMG submission 133757) | Coastal salt marsh microbial communities from the Groves Creek Marsh, Skidaway Island, Georgia - 071412AT metaG (megahit assembly) | ecosystem: Environmental > Aquatic > Marine > Intertidal...
CCATTCATCTGGCTCTCTAATGCACTCTGTGGAATAGTTTCCACCGGTTAGCACATGCTTAATCCTATGTTTGCGTGCGAACTTGTATAGCGCAGAGAAAAAAGCGGTATCTTGCGGTATGTCTTGATGTGGAATTTGCGCCTTTAAAAATGAGGCTTGAAGATCTTTCATTTCTTCCCAATTGATAACCTCAGTATATAAATCCAACCCCAATGCATCAACAAGTTTTTCAATATTTCCAACCGCCTTGTCAGTATTCCACCCTGCATCTACATGAAATAACAAAGGTCTTAAATTAAATTTTACTTTTGCAATATAGGCCAAATACGAACTGTCTAAGCCGCCGCTTAATCCTATAATGCAGTCAAAATCTTTATCTTTACCTTCTTGTTTGATCTTATCTATGACTTTATATAATCCCTTCTCATCCTCAAGGTTGGATTGCCACTTTGGCAGGATGGTGTTATAAAAATTATTACAATATATACATTGGCCATTTTCATCAAACTCAATACTTGAGTCTGATGAATCCATGATGCAATTCTTGCAAATACCATACTTATTACTCATGGCTTAACTCCTTGTATGTGTCTACAATATAGGTCCACGTTTGATCTGCACAGCGTTGCCACGAATACTGCTCTGAAAGACTTTTTGCGCGTTTAGCGCTATCTTCACGTATCGATTTGTTGTTTATTATCTTCTCTATAGCATGGACAATAGAAGCGGGGGCCTCAGGATCAAAGTAAACACCTCCATCTTGAAGAACTTCAGGCATAGGACCGCGATTAGAGCATGCAATAGGCAGGCCTGATGACATGCCTTCAATTAGCGTGACAGGCATATTTTCACAACTTGACGCAAAAACAAAAATATTAGACTTTGATAAGTATTCAGGAATTTGGCTATGTGGAACAAAACTAACCACTTGGACAAACAAAGCGTTAGGATCGTACTTTTTAACACTTGCCTCTAATAATTCCTGAGCCTTCCCTTTCCCGCCGCCAATTAGTTGCAATGTCACATTATACCCACGTTCTCTTAAGATTGAAAATGCTTCAACAACAACCCATTGGTGCTTATACATTTCTGCATTTGAAATGTACACACATCGAATTTCATCGGTAGGATTTTGAGGCCACAAATGATCCAGTTCTATAGATCTAAAATCTGAATCCACTCCGTGTGGAATGCATTTCACACGAGAAAGAGAGCCTGTTGATTTTTGTATAACTTTAGCGGCATATTCTGTTAAAAAAACAACACCATCAGAGACGCGAAATGCATAATTTTGAATTAGTAGAATTACCAGTAACCTTATGCGTTGCTTTGTAAAACCGTAATCTTTCATGGCTCCAGGCTCATATGAAAGCATATCTTGACTTAGCACAATCATTGGCTTAAATCTACACAATGTACTTGCATCAGTTGCAAACATCATATCACAACCAACACGATTGGCTTCTTTTCTTAGTTTGGTTGCTTGCCACCAAATTTGCTTACCTAAAGACTGCTGCAACTCTTTGGGAGAATGTTTCACCAGCCATTTGTAATCTTCTAATTTGGCTAGTAGACTCTCTGGAGCCCATAAATGTACCTCTTTTATGCCATAATCCGAAGGATTTTCACTGGATAATATTCCTATTAAATAAGCTACCGCACCGCCAGAGCGATTTCTTGATGCATCAACACCAACAGTTAACCTATGCACTTTTTACCTTGTAACACAAAAAACCTATTAATTTTTATAGTAAAAAATTAATAGTTATAAACTTACTCATTTTTCTAAAAATGATAAACATGATATATAGTTTTCAAAACTTAACTAAACTATTTTTTTAATGAATTGTTTTGAGTTTTGAATTTGCTTTGCAACACTACGCCCATGGCTACAATAAAACCAAACTGGAGATTGCCATACGCATGAACAGGGACAAAGAGATCCGCAACAATAGATACCACCACAAACAGTTTTATCGATTTTGCTATGGTATCCTGATGCGTCCCATCGTTGTAAACTAGAATCCTCTTATAGGAGTACAGATAAAAATAATATATCAGGAAAAACCCTATCAAACCATATCTAAATACATATGCAAAAGGTATGGTAAACACATCATGAACCCCGCCGTCTGACCTGAAATTTCCCTGGCTCAATCCACCTTCTATTTTAGAATAATCATCATAATATAACGCGCCAGAACCAAAGCCGAAAGGCAATGAATATGGAGATTTATCAGACATCATATTGGTTATATTGATAATTTCAGTCACTCGAACCGACGTACTGGCATCTGCAGCATATTTACCAGTTTCAATCAACTCTATTGTATCTTTGAATCTGTCGAATGCACTCTCATTTATAAACAAGGAAGAGGTACCTGCCATAAATAAAGCAAATACAATAATTAAAATTCTGTCCTTGGCTTTAGAATAAAAAACAAATATCAGAGCAATTGATAGCAGCATGGTCATAAATCTAGCCTTACTCATTAAAAAAACTGGATTTAAAATATAACCAACGGCGTAGCCAAACAATAACATCTTTTTGACGCCACCGACCAAGTTGTTTCTTAATAAGAAAAAAACTATAAAAAAATATAGAGCCTGAACCTCAAGTCCATTCTTAGCATACTCAACAAGAGGTCCTCCCTGGGCAACATAACTTATCTTAGAAATTACTGAACTGTAATAAGAAACTAACTGCAATGCTAGCAAACCATACAATACGTACAAAATCCGATGATAATCGAGTTGTTTAAGCAATAACAAACCAGCTGTATAGCCTAAGAACAGGGCTAAATATCTTGCCACATCTGCAGAAATATCAACATAACTCCACCCCATGCCTAGGCCAACCAGCAATGATGGTATTAATACGGCCACTGCATAAAATAGCCATTTATTCATGTTTAGTATGCTGTTCTTATAAAAGAGAACAACCAGCGCATACAATAAAAACCCAATTGCATAATTTATTTTTGGGTGAATTTGGAAATAATCCAAAAAATAACCATGATAAAAAAGCGCAAATATTACTATCACATAAAAATTACTGTACGCTCTTATTGCTGTCATAGATTTACAACCTGCCAAGCAAGTGTTTGATCATCATTTTTATGGCCAATAAAAAAGAACCTTGCAGTACAATCGTCTTTACTCCCTTGGCATAATTACTTTTATATTTCATCTCCATAAGGGCAATCATTACTCGTATCTCTTTGATTCTTTGATTCTTTTGAGTATCCGTTGCGTCGATATATTTGGACCACTTTTCAAACACCATTAACTGCTCTTCAAATGAAACAACTTTTTGGTTTAGTGTTAGATTATTCTGATGTTCTCTATATTTTGCAATATACGAATTAACCACACCAACGCTGTAACTACTTGAAATAGCACATGATATATAGTAGTCTGAAGCGTTTAAATACCCTTTAGGAAATCCGCCAATTTTGGAAAAAGCGTCCATGCTAAACAAAATAGAAGGACTCATAATGAAATTACCGTTTAACAATAATTCTTTTAAAATCTTACCATGCGGTAATACTCTATTCCTATAAGCATTATGCGCTACTTCACCAACCTCAGCGCTATTTTCATCAATCTCTAAAACCTTGCCATAGACCAAGCCCAATTCAGTACCGCTGGCCATTGACTTTTGAATGACAGCTACTTGACTCCCTAATTTTTCTGGACGCCAAACATCATCTACATCTAATATACCAACCCAACTACCGTTGGCCTTTTTCATTGCCTCTACCCTAGCATCACCTAATTCTGTGTGCATGTTGGCGTAAAAATACTTCAATCTAGAATCGTCGTATTCTAAAAAAAGTTTGGCACTGGCATCGCTTGACTGATTATCCCAAAATATGATTTCCCAATTTTCGTATGTTTGATTAATGACGCTATCAACAGCCTCACGAAGATACCTCTCTCCATTGTAGCAATTCATTAATACAGAAATTAACGGACGTTCAATGCCCACTTTTAATTGAGTGTTCGATAGTGGTCAACTGTTTTTTTAATGCCGTTATCAATAGTCGTTGTTGACTTCCACTTTAATAAGTCTTCTGCTTTTGATGTATCCGCGTACAGTTTCATATTTTCTCCGGGACGATAGGCAATCTTTCCAAATATTGGATGACCTTTTCCAATATAGTTGCGCACCTTTTCTATTACGCTACGTATAGATATAGGATCTCCTGAAGCAAGATTTATCACCTCACCATTTACGTCATTGCATTTTAGGGTTTTTAATATTCCATCAGTAATATCATCAATATAACAAAAATCGCGCAACTGACCGCCAGCGGAAGTTTCAAATTCTTTATCTGCAAGACATCCTTTGACAATCTGAGGAACAAATCTACCGCCATCTTGCCCTGGACCATAAACCAAAAATAGACGCAACACTACGGCTGGAAAATTTTCGGTTTTCGCCAACATTTGCAACAAATGAGTTGAAGCCACCTTACCCGCTGCGTAAGAGGAAATTGGAAGTTCTCGTGAATTTTCACGTTGAGGTGCAATTGCACTACCGTATTCATCGCTACTGCCTATTTGTACAAAACGTTTTAACTTACTCCAGTTTAATGTTAGAAGCAAATTTTGCACACCTTTAAAATGTATATCAAGCATTTGTGTGCCGCCATCTAAAAAGCGACTATGATCAATATATCCTGCAAGGTTAACAACATAGTCAACGTCCCCAATCTCTTTGCTTTGCAGAGATTTAATATCGGTTACATCAATTTGCAAATACTCAACACCATTAATCGTATCACCTACTGCAGGCAGATTGAGCGAGACTACCGTAACCTCGTACCCATTGTTAATCGCACATTTGGTAAGGCTTCTGCCAATAAACCCCGTCCCTCCAACGATTAACAACTTTTCTTTGCTTGAGTCTACCACGCAGATTTACCCGTCTTCCATAACTCCTCTAAGAAGTCTCTGTCTCGCTTGGTATCCATACATTGCCAAAATCCATCGTGTTGATAAGACATTAGTTCACCCATCTGTGCAACTGTTTCCAATGGCTCTTTTTCTAAAATCGTATCATCATCTTTAATTAAGTCAAAAAACTCAGGATTAACAACAAAATACCCACCGTTGATCCACCCTTGAGATGTTTGTGACTTTTCTTTAAATGAAGAAACAACATTGTCGTTAATTTCCAACTCACCAAAACGCGCACCTGGATGAACAGCCGATACCGTGACCATTTTTCCATGGCTTTTATGGAACTTCACCAATGCTCCAATGTCAATATCAGCCACTCCATCCCCGTAAGTCAATAAAAAAGGCTCGTTGCCAATAAAGTCTCGCATTCTCTTAACTCGCCCACCAGTCATAGAATTAAGACCTGTATCTACCAATGTAACCTGCCAGTCATACACGCCTTGTTGATGCGGGGTAATACTACCACTACCCAAATCTACAGTAAAATCAGAATTAAGCACTTTGTAATTTAAAAAATACTCTTTAATTACTTCGGCTTTGTACCCTAAGGCGATATAAAAATCTTTATGCCCAAACTTGGCATAGGTATTCATAATATGCCATAAGATAGGCTTGCCGCCCACAGACACCATTGGCTTTGGAATGGAATCTGTATATTCACTTAATCGGGTTCCAAACCCGCCAGCTAAAATTATTACTTTCATTGGTTAATACTCCAATCATAATTTAAATTATCAATTTTCAAACGATCAACCTCATCAGGGTCGTGCTCAATATCAGCAATATTTAGTAACATAGAACCTTCTTTTGCAAGACCTTGAAACCCCATCCACACCATTGGAGGAACGGTTAATCTACAATAGTTATTTTTTGAAATTATTACCTCTTGAAAACGCACATTTGACTCATCTCTATCATCAAATAAGACAAATTTTATTTCTCCCACGGGCACCATTAGATTGAGTGTCATTTTCTTGTGTCGTTTCCACGCCTTTATGGCATTATTGTCGATTTGAGAGAAGTACGCTTCTCCGAAACCAGCAAAACCAGCACTGGTCACTTTCATTCCGTGCATGACATTGCCACCTGGTGTATCGACTATTTCTAAACGCGTTACAATAACATCTTCAATCATGGCTAGCCCATGCAATGCCTTGTAATTTTGCGGCTTCTATATACGCCTCAATCTGGGCAATTGTAAAGTCACGCATCGAATGAGGTTTGCCTTGATAATAAAGCCTATACCACTCAACCGTCATTTTCACGGTCTCCTCAAATGCTAAGGCAGAGCGCCACTGCAGATCAAATAGCGCCTTATCACAATTAAGCTTTAATAAGCCTGCCTCATGAAGGTGGGCTTCATCTTTAGAAGTGTCATTCCATTTGATCTGATCCCAATACTTTGACATCTCATCAATTAACTGGCTTACAGGGTAATTCTGGTCTGACGATGGGCCAAAATTATAGGCCTCTCCATGGTTATCATCACTAACAAATAGATCGTTTGCTAAACACAGATATCCGCTTAATGGCTCTAATACATGCTGCCATGGTCGTGTTGCATCGGGGCTGCGTATATCAACTGTTCTCCCATTAGCCCAGGCATCCATACAATCTGGCACGATACGATCAACTGCCCAATCACCCCCGCCAATAACATTGCCAGCACGAGTAATTCCAACTCTAACATTTGACTCTGCTGAGTTAAAAAATGATTCCACATAACTACGAATTGACAATTCAGCCATACCTTTAGAGGCACTATATGGATCCTTGCCACCCAAGCGATCCGTTTCTCGATACCCCCAGGCCCATTCAACATTATCATAAGCTTTGTCGCTAGTAATCATAATGGCAACAACTTTTTTATTGATAACTCTCAGCCCGTCTAGTATATTAGCTGAACCAATTGCGTTGGTTGTAATTGTATCTAACGGGCTTTCATATGACGGACGGACCAAGGCCTGGGCTGCTAAATGAAACACAAAATCAGGCTGAATCTCTTCAATTAGCTCTCTAACAGCACTAGCATCTCTTATATCAATACGATAATCTTTTATCATCTCCTCAACAGATGAAGCATTAAAATTAGAGGGCTCGCTCGGAACATCCATAGAAACACCCACAACATTGGCCCCCATGTGAGTCAACCATATTGATAGCCAGCTCCCCTTAAATCCTGTATGTCCAGTAATTAATACTGTTTTGCCAAAAAAAATATCTTTAAAAATATTAACCGCCTTTTGTCTATTAAGTTAAATTATCTGCTTCATCGTGCCAAATGTATTCCTTTTTGGGTTGCTTCCAATCTTTCCCGTATGTGTGCTCTAAGCATTTTTCTGATTCTTCAGGGACTTGAATCAAATGCCCATTATATTCAATTTTTTTAAACACCATAAGATCAAGTGGATAACTATAGCCCGTATGGTGCATATATTTAATCGACTTTTTATATAAATTTTCTTTAGCGGAATCACTCAAAAAAAACTTTAATATTAACAGCATTCTAACTAATATAAGCTGCATGGCTTTTTTTGCTTTAGTGTTGGAAAATTGAATATTTTTACTAGATTCTTCCCATATTGCCTGAACACAGTATAGATAAAAATTCGCAAAAAAAGATTTTGACGGCGCGATCCATTTAATGGAGGCAACGCCATGTTTAACTTTGTAAAAACTAATGTCTATTTTTTTGTTTTTTCCATAAAAATGCAAACAATCTACATCGCCAAAAACCAACTCTTGTTGATAGCCATTATTAATAAACAAATCAATGATTTCATGTTTTGAATTGTCAGAATCCCAAACTGCAAAGTCCATATCATGATCCCACGGGAGTAGTCTGTTTTCACGAATGACTCCTAATAATGTGCCGTGGCAGACCCAATAGTTAATATTGTTCTGATCCAACAATTTGCAAACATCTAAAAAAACTTTATCGTCTTCATTCATATATGCGCATGGATTATTTTCTTAGAATAATTCTCATCAAGACTGGATTGTCATCTTTATACACAGACAAGTTATTCTTTTCGGTGAAGTACACCAGCTCAAACCCAAGCTTTAATACACTTTTTAAAAAATTATTGGAATTGATAAATCTGCGTCTATGGTCTGTTGAGTAAGTATCAATATCGCAGTATTCTCCCACGCCATATAGTGGATCTTTAACAGTTCTAACCTCAATACACAGTAGGCCGCCACTTTTTAAAGAAGTATAAAGTTTTGGCAAAAGCACTTCTTCATCCTCTTTGGTAATTGAATGAATGGTAAATCTTGAATAAAAAATATCGATATCACCGTAGGTGGAATAGTCTTCTTTTACAAAATCTCGTGCCACAGGGTTTAATAATTTACCAACTTCAGAGGGCAACCCTTCTTTTTCCATATCGATTGCAACAGTGCTTTGATCTATTGCTATTACGTTATTTTTATGCTGTGCAAAATAAATAGCATCTCTGCCATTACCCGAACCAAGCTCTACAATATTACCCTCCACGGAGAAAAAATTTTTTAAACAAAAATCAGCGAAAGTACTGCAATTACTAATGCTCTTATCTTTGCCGTGCTGTTGGTAATATTTATCCCAATATGCCTTATCCATTAACTATTTCCTCTATAAACATTAAATGTATAGTATGCACCTGCCGCATACATAACGACAGATCTCAAAACTATAAGAAAGGCCAAAAACAATAACAATATTGATAAGTCGTAGTCAAATACAAAATCAACTAACAATACCAACAACAAGAAATCGATACTACGAGCTCTGGCATCTAAAATCGCTTCGTATCTATGGTACCACTTAACAATACCCGCGGCATTCTTTGGGTTTTTAAGACCTTCTTCTAACTTGTTATCTCTGCCCGTCTTATCTTTGTTCGAAATGGACTCTGCACTTTTCTGATAATACAAAATATCAGCGAGCGAATTTAATTTACCGATTAACAACACAAATGCTATTATTGGAAACAAAAACATTAAATCAGGATAATATCCAAGCACATAGTAAACAAATGATATTCTAAAGGCCATGTCAGTGATATAGGCACCATAGACATCTAGTGCATGACCTAAAAACGAAGTTTTGCTCAATCTTCTCGCCAGAGGGCCATCGGCCCAATCAAAAGTGCCCTTTGTAAATACCATAAACACCCCGAGAAAAAAAAGATTAGCATCTTTACTGTTTAATAAAAAAGCACCAATAACTCCGACAGTCATGTATAAAAAAGTGACAAAATTTGGCGATTTGATAATTTTTTGCGTAGTGTATAAAAACAATGAAGCTGTTTCTATATAGTAAACCGCCTTTACCAGTGTGTAAGGTGACCTAATATTGATCAAATCCGCCCAACGAGTTAACTGCACTCTATACAACTCACTTCTAATTTTGCTATATTGCTCCATATATTCACCCAGAGTAATTTTTCAACCCTTTAGCCAGCTTTATTTACAATTCAAAACTAGCCAAGCTATTGCCCGCCCTTTGATTATCTTGCAACGATGCCTTTAGCATCTCTATATCCATGTCATCAATGCCATAGTCCTTAAAATCGGTAGAAACATCTAATTCTTTTAAAAACCGCCTAATCTTGTCAGATGACAACTCTCCAAAAATCTCTCGCAAAGCGTCATCCACAAAATCATATTGCCCGATTACATTGTCAATCAACATTGGCAATGTGAAGCTGCAGGCTATGCCATGGTCGATATTTTTGTGCGTGGTTACATAATAACTTATCGCATGCGCCATGGCAGTCTGCGTATTTGAAAATGCAAAGCCTGCATACATACATCCTTTCATCAAATTACTTCTATATTTTATATTTTTCAGATCGTCTGAAAGTTCAGCCAAATTATCCATAATCAATTTTGCAGATTTTATGGCATGACTTATAGTAATAGGATTTGCATTCTTATTCCATATAGATTCTAAAGCATGAGAAAGCGCATCTAAGCCCGTTTGAATGGTTATTTTCCTTGGAACAGACAACGTTAACATTGGATCATAAATAGCCACCTCACAGAACAAGTCGGGCAAATTTAATGAATATTTTTTCTTTGAGTGCATGTCCCAAATAGTTGAATATGGAGTTAATTCACTACCTGTGCCCGCTGTTGTTGGTACTGAAATTATGGGAATAATTTTATAGTCTCTAGAGTTTATTTTGCCTTTTGTTAAACCCTCCACAAATTCATACTCTCTCCGACTGTTATGAACGGCAATAAACTTTGCCACATCTATCACACTGCCACCGCCTACAGCCATTATTAGTTCAAATTGATTTTGATGCGCCTGACTATATATCTTATCTATATCTGCAAACTCTGGATGCGATTTGACACTTGACACAACCCCAACAATATTATTAGTATAGGTATTAATTTCATTTACTAGGCCTCGTGCAACAAAACCCTGGGAAGTAACCAATAAAGTTTTCCTATGATTGATGTAGGTATCAATATCTTTCAGAGCATGCTCACCATAAACAACCTTTGTCGGCATGTGGTAAGTAAAGTTATTCAAATTCATTAACTCTTACCAAGTCTAATGGCGGTCTTGGCGTTTCGTCATCAATACCGCACTTAACGCAAACAAATTTCAGTCCATTAACATCCTTAAGCATTGATCCAAAGTTATCTACAGACACAACTACATCGTTAAAAACCTCAAATCCGGAACTTCTGGCGATATCGATATAGTTAACATGATTTTGATAAGTATTTTGTCCACCTGTTGATTTGTTTTGCTCATTATCAAATAAAATATATGTCAAATCAATCTCGCCTGAGTACCTGCCAGTGGTGGTCATGCCTCCCATATGCATAACAAATTCAGCATCGCCGCCACAAACAATGACTTTCTTGCCTGCTTTGGCGGCACCTAGACCCAAACTCAACGCGCCACCCATATTCCCAGCCATATAGAAATTTTTCGTATCAGGCATAAAGCTAAACATTTCTCTGGCTGCATTGCCGGTAGTACCAATGAATAAGACATCCTGATTTTTAAATTGCTCATTAAGTAGTGTTAAGAACGCACTTCTAGGCGTATAAGCAGACAAATCAAGTGCGTGCTCATCTTTAAGAGAAACCGTGTCAAAACTATCTTTTTTAATAACACAAATCACATGATTTTCATTGGAGTCACTTATTTGAGCCATGGCATTGTCTAAATCTTGATTATCTAGTATATGGTGTTCATAACCATAAGCGCTGATTAACTCGGGCAACTCTGTCGCTAAATGCTGGTGCTGTATCTCACTATCGCCCTCCTTGTAAGTTCTCCAACTGGTTAGAATTGGAAAAGTAATTTCATAAGGTTTTAATAAACTGGTAATACAACTGGCCATATTGGTAAGCCCTGACGATTGCACAATTACAATTGGTCTTTTGCCTGCCATTTTTAAACCGGCGGCAATCGAACAAGCAACCGCCTCACTGGCAGCTGGCAAATACTCTATGTTATCGTTGTTGATTGCTTCATTAATTACATTCTTTGCAAAACTACAAGGAACAACGCAAATATGCGTATATCCCTGATCAATTAAACAACCAACAAAATCGACTGTGTTTAAAGCCATTACTTAGTGCCAGGAATAAATTCTAAAATCTCTTTAATAGACATACAATCTGGTTCTGCCTCTAAACTTCTGCCATTTTTTAAGACAGACTTGGCAACACTCAGCATTGCAGGATAAGCAGCGCGCAGCATATGATTCGCTGTTACAACAACATTAACCCCCATGTCGATAAACTCCTCAACAGTTACCGCATTAAAACTGGTAGGAACTACTACAACAGGTGTGTTTTCATCCATGGCTCTAAATTTATGCATAAATTCGATAATTTCCGCTGGATCTTTATGACGAGAGTGAATCATAATGCCATCAGCACCAGCTTTAATATAAGCCTGTGCACGGGTTAGGGCATCTTCCATACCTGCCTCCAAAATCAAAGATTCGATACGAGCAATAATCATAAAATCATCACTAATTTGTGCCGCCTTACCGCGAGAAATTTTGTCACTAAAATTTTCAATACTATCTTGAGTTTGCACAACATCATTGCCAAATAAAGAATTTTTCTTGAGTCCTGTCTTATCTTCAATAACAACAGCACTAACGCCGGCACGCTCCAAGCTGCGAACCGTAAATTCAAAATGCTCTGTCTTTCCACCAGTATCAGCATCAAATATCATCGGCTTGGTAGTTACCTCAAAAATATCACTGACAGCACTTAGACGTGAGGTCATGTCAATGGCTTCAATATCTGGCTTACCTTTTGCGGTTGAATCTGTTAACGAACTTGACCAAACGCCATCAAAGCTTACCATTTGCCCATTTCTTTCCATTTCAGTATTCTCAGCAATCAACGCACTTAAAGCATTGTGAGCTTCCAAAATTCTTACAATTGGCTTAGCATGTATTAGTCTTCTAAGTCTTGCTCTTCTGACATCTACCGTAGTTCCTATTTCAGCCAAGGAATTATTTAATTGTGTTGATGAAATTCCTTGTGTATAGGAAAACTCAACCAACTCCCCACCCCAATTGGCAAGCGTGTCAATTACCTTTTGCCTTGTTTTGAATTGAACGCCCTCCTTCCAATCGTCGCCGTGTACTACAATATCTGGTTTGATTAAGTTAAGATTGTCAGTGTAATCCAATGTCTCCTGAGGCACAACCTTGGACACGCCTTTGATATTTTCTACCACTTCTTTTCTTTGCTCAAAAGACATGAAAGGGAGCCTTTTATAACTAGCAATCGCTTTGTCTGTTAATACACCAACAACAACCTCTCCCAATTCTGAAGCTTTTTTTAAAATATTGATATGACCGGGATGCAATAAATCCGCACTCATTCCGACATAGACTTTTTTCATGATTTTCCTTAAATTTATTTGTTATTAAAATTACCCGCTTTTACAAAGTTCTATAAATGTTCATTATTATTACTTCTTTTAAAAATACAAGCTTTTTGTTAACTCTAATCTCAAGTTAACAAAAGTGTAATAATTTTCTTTCCTTATGATTATTAATATTGCTATACACTTACGCAATAAAACTCAAAATCATTTGACCAAATCCGTTCATTTTATCAAGCTAAAGCGCTCTTATATAGTTTGCTATATTTATACCCGGGTTACCTTTATCTACTGGGTAAACATACTGATCTACAAAATCCTTACTCCACTTAGATGGTAAGCCCTGATACTTATATCTAACCAATACATCTCTTAACTCAATTCGGTCTTTTACAACATAACACCTGTTAATCAAGGCTTGCTTTGATACATCGTCTATAACCAAATCATCAAAACGCTCAATAAATAAGATAACTGGTACGTTATAAGCCAAAAAAGTAGGTAGAGTTGCAGATCCAGTATAGGTCAGAACAATTAGCTTATACTTTTTAAAAATTGCCTCTACAGGGTAGCCTGTAATAATTTTAATGTTTTTATATTTTTTAGAAAGTTGATGATAATAACCATAGGACTCTTCTTGACCACTTGGATGTATTTTGACATCAACCGCAAGCTGATTATTGCTTATTGTTGAGACAATATCGCCACTTGTTTTATAGCTATTATGGCAAGATAAACCATCTATCAAACCTCTATAAACAGTACACTCATATGGTTCAGCAGAAAAAAGAATTTCTTTGGTTTGTTTTACAGTTTCACCGTTGATAACATCAAACCTATAAATTGACCCTAAAGGCACAACACTTGATCCAAGATGCTGGACAATTTTAAGTTCTCTATTTGCATTAATTATTAAATGTTTTTTAATGTTTGAATTTAACTCAATATATTTTTGACACAAGGGCACTTGAAACACCAATGTACCTCCATGTTGAAAAAACACTACAGGAATTTCTAATGCATTTGCAGTACGCGCCATAATCATATCAAATACATCCCTTATCCCCATTGAAAATAGCATTGTCCTAGGTTTTAGTTTTGCAATTTCATTTTGGGCAGCGTCTTTAAAAAGATCAACTCTGCCAACAACTTCTTTATGATAGGACTTGAAAATTAATTCAACGTTTTTATTCAAAAAGAAAAACTCTTGAGATATAAAATCATCTAATATGTGATCTACCGCCTCTAGTTTAACTTCATGTGGCGTTTTTGAACTAAGATCATATCTCAAAGATGAAGTGGAGGATTTGTAATCATAATCAGTTAAAAACTGTTTAAGAGGTTTTACCTCGTATCCATCTTGAACAACATAAATGACTTCAGATTTTTTTACCCCTTTGCTTTTGTTGGTTAATACGCTCTTTTTAAACTCTTGATATAGCCCCTTTAACTTGGCACGCAATCTCCCATAAAAACTATTGAATTTAAATAACAGTCCAATTAAGTTAGGCGGTGTTTTTCTATCAGCAATAAATTCCATCTTAAGTACATTGAACATTATCCCAATACTTCTATCCACCCCTCTTTCCAAGGGAAAAGAAACTGTACCGTTAGACACGTCTGAAACCAGTTCAGCATAACTTAGAATATTACTGCTAGATAAAGGTTTTTTAGGCTTGTAAACATTGTAAACAGATGTTTTGCTATATTTTTGACCTATTTTTTTAATTAGATGATCTAAATAAAACACATCATCTAACCAAGTAAAAAAATAAATTGCATTACCACTATAACTATAGGAAAAATCGACACATGAAGTGCAAACATCGTCTAGTTCATACAATAGGCTTTCCAGTGTACCGTTGAAAACCTTTATGTCCTCAACGTAATCTTTTGAACTGTAAAAATCTTCGATTGTTTTATATGAAATACCATACAAGTCCATTTTTTGCATAACCTCAGGCGTAAAAACCAAAAAATCTGTATTTTTATATTTTTTTAACCTGTTACAATCGTTAGCTGACTGGACTATTACTAATTCACTATTCATTATCTAAAAAGTTCTCAACAGTCTCTACAGACATTTTTTTTGATAAGAAAATATTATCATTGTGTTGAAGCAATAAAAATTTAATATTGGAATCCTTGGCAGCATTGTAATCAGTCGAAGAGTCTCCTATCATTAGACATTTTTCATGCCGAGTATTGGAATCGACAATGACTGATTTGATCACGTCAGACTTGTTGGCTGGGGAGCCAAATATCTTATTAAAAACATGTGTTAAATTCAAAGCACAACATATTTCTTCCAATTCTTTTTGAGGTGTAGCTGAAATCAATACGAATTTTTTGTCTTTATTCCTTCTAAGAAGGTCCTCAACTCCCGGAACCCAGGGCGAATCAATAACTTTTTTTGTAACAATTTCAGAAAATTTACTACAGAATTCATCGATTTTTTCATCAGTTACTTCAACTTTTGACCATTTAAGATACAATGGAATCTTGACATATCTAGACACGCCACCATTTGCACAGTGGTGACGCCTAACCTTATCACTCACATCTTTGCCATAAGGTTTAAATAATTCTACAAATGCATCTGTTTTGACTGAAACCGACTCCTTGATAACGCCATCAAAGTCCCAAAATATCAACTCAAACCTGTCTAAGCTCACAGTCATCTGCGTATGCTAAGTATTGCTATGTATCTCTTCAACAACGTCTAATAAGCCCTGGCCGAAATCAACAAATTCTGTTGGTATTATTTTCATTGAGGTCTTTGGTGTATACCTATACGGCGTGTTGCCGTAGTGACTTGAGCTTTCATGGGTGTCTAAGTAGTTAATATTGGCTTTCTTACCTTCAATTTCAAAAATCATAGAGAACATGTCAGACACCTTCATAGATTGCTGACCGGTGATTGTTATTGCTCTGTTTCTATATTCTTCGCTTAAGGCTTTAACACTCAATTTTGCCGCATCTAGAACATGAATATATTCTCTGACTTCTGAACCATTTCCTGAGTATTCTAAAGCGCCAGTTTCTACAACTTGCCTAACAAAACCTTTGATTCCATTCCAATCTTGAGACCTTGGCCCATACAAAGACCCATATCTCAAAAAGACAAAATCTATCCCGTATTTTTCATGGTAGGCTTCAATGATAATCTCTGCTGCCTGTTTACTTGCCCTATAGAAAGAACCATGTGAACTATAGACATACATGGTTGAAGCGTAAACAAACTTTTTAATATTGTTTTTTACTGATGCCTCCAGGGCTTTAGTCAAACCCATAATGTTTATTTCAATTGTGTTGTACGGATCAGATTTTGCCTCGGCAATATCAGCAATACCTGCAAAATAATATACACAATCAATATCTCGCATTGCCGACTCTAAAATATCTGAATCCATGGCATTGCCAACTATCATATGTTGATCATCTCTCAACCAAGAGGACGAAATCCTATCTAGAATACTAACCACATGCCCATCTTCACTCAGCATATCTGCAGTATGGCTACCCATGAAGCCAGATCCACCAATGACTAAAATATTACTCATAATCCCATCCTTTGAACATTGTATTCATCTTCTGGCACCTCTCCCTCAAGCGACTTGCCTGTTAAAAAGCGCACAGCCTCTTCTGTAGCCTCAATCTCCATTCTGGTTCTACAATCAATCGACATGGACCCCATATGTGCTGTTAACAAACACCTTTCTATCTCTCTTAAAGGGCCATCATATGGCTCCTTCTCAAACACATCAATAGCAGCGCCACTTAAATGGCCAGATTGCATCGCATTGTAGAGATCGTTTTCATTAATAATTCCACCACGAGAGGTATTAATAATAATTGCGTCTTCCTTCATCATCAATAATTGTTTTTCCTTTATTAGATCCTTGGTTAACCCAGTTAATGGCAAATGAAGTGTGACAATATCAGCCTCTTTAAAAATTGTGTCTTTATCTGTCCAGTGTACGGGCAAATTTAATTCACGTGGTGCATCAGATACATCATTGGCCAGAATCTTTGGAGATCCAAAACCTTGCAAATGCTCTATCACGCCGGCACCGATACGCCCTACACCAATCACGCCTATGGTTATATTTGACAGGCGTCTCCCAAAAAAACGATACCACTGCCCTTGGTGCATTTGTGAATTGGAAACGTGAGTTGAGCGCAATAAACTAAGCATCATGCCAATTGTCAATTCTGCAACAGCTGGCGCTGGCGCATCTGGCGTATAGGACACTTTAATCCCTTTTTTCTCTGCTGCGAGCAAATCAACACTGTCAAGACCTATACCAACACGCGAAATATGCTTTAATTTAGTAGCGTGATCCATTACTTTTTCAGATATCTCCTCAGTGCCAGCAACAATTACATCAAA
>Ga0181591_10002099_pt1 | contig 17142 bp, 16 predicted proteins | sample 071ome_33_FD_133757 | JGI IMG/M metagenome (GOLD analysis project Ga0181591, IMG submission 133757) | Coastal salt marsh microbial communities from the Groves Creek Marsh, Skidaway Island, Georgia - 071412AT metaG (megahit assembly) | ecosystem: Environmental > Aquatic > Marine > Intertidal...
CCAGCTCCAGTTTCAGCAATGACACGGGGCTTTCCTGAATACTTGGCTAAGAGCGCTTGACCAATCGTATTGTTAACTTTGTGCGCTCCAGTATGGTTGAGATCTTCTCGCTTGAAGTAAATCTGTGCTCCGCCGATCGCTTTCGACCAACGATCCGCATGGTACAAAGGGGACGGACGCCCAACGAAAGAGGCCAAATCCGCATCGAACTCTCGCTGGAAATCGGGATCATTTTTTAGTTTCTGGTAATTCTGATCAAGCTCACTTAAAGCTGCCATTAATGTTTCAGAAACATAGCGCCCACCGTAATCACCGAAATGCCCGCCGGCATCAGGTTCATAGTCCAGTGATCGTAATTCGTGTTCTGTCAGTGCCATAGTGCTCTCAGATTAGTTGCGACACGCGTTCATAAAACGCGCCATTTTATCAGGATCCTTGCGTCCTGGCTTGGTTTCGATGCCACCGCTGACATCTAAAGCCCAGGGTGCGACTTGCTCAATCGCGTCCTTCGCATTATCAGGCGTTAACCCACCTGCGAGTATGATTGGTACATCGGATTGAGGAATCAGACCCCAATCGAAGCGCTCTCCAGTTCCACCTGGCTGCCCTTTCACGTATGCGTCCAATAGAAATCCGGACGCATTTGGATATCGATCCATTTCAGCTCGAAGATCCATCCCCTGCTGCACACGAAACGCCTTGATATAAGGTAGCCCCAAAGTGTCGCAAAATTCAGGTGTTTCATCACCGTGATATTGGATCAAATTCAGTCGAGCGGTCTCAAATATGCGCTTTATAGACTCTGCTTGTTCGTTGACGAACAAACCCACGCGAGTCACAAAGGCTGGTACCGAACGCGTTAAGTTTGCCGCATGTTCAGGCGTCACATAGCGAGAGCTCGGTTCGTAGAACACAAAGCCTAAGGCATCAACACCCAACGTGACCGCTTGGGCGACATCATCTTCTTGGGTGAACCCACAAAACTTTACTCGCGTCATGCTCCACACTCTAACGGATCTGTACGCAAAATGTCTCTGGCTATCTGCGGAATTCTGACGGTCTCTGGAAGGTCAAACGAAGCATCGTATGTTGGACCAAGAAAATACAAACCATGAGGTGGCGCAGTCACACCTCCCTCAGTGCGATCTTTCGAGTCCAGCACTTGTTTCGCCCAGCTCACTGGCTCTTCTTGCGCACCAATTGCTGATAGTACACCGACAATATTCCGCACCATGTTTTGTAAAAATCCATTGGCTTCAACGTGAACTGCGATTAGTCCATCGTGGTAATGCACACTCAAACGACTGAGAGTCCGAACAGATGTTTTCGCCTGACACTGGGCAGACCGATAGGCATTGAAGTCATGTGTACCAACAAGACACTGTCCAGCATCAGCCATTAATTGCGGATCAAGATTTTTGTGAGTAAACGTCAACGAGTTACGCATGAGCGCACTCCGAAATGACGAGACCTGAATCAGATACACATACTGCCTCGATAATGCACCGAAACGCGCATGAAACCCCGGATCAACCTGTTGCGCCCAAGACAAAGAAATATCATTCGGTAGTTGTGTATTCACTCCCATGACCCAGTTGTAAGGATCACGAATAGCGGTTGTATCGAAGTGACAGACTTGTGAACATGCATGAACCCCAGAATCCGTCCGTCCTGAACACGTTACTGCAACTGGTTCATCAGCGATTTTAGAGAGTGCTTTTTCAACTTCAGTCTGCACAACTTGCGGGTCATGCTTTTGCGCCTGCCAACCGCGATATCCTGAGCCATCATACTCAACGGAAATCGCAATTCGGCGAGACAGACAATCAGCTTCGGTGGACATCAAGAAGAGCGCGAGCCTTCTCAGCGCTCGCTTGATCAGGAGATACCGAAACGCGCTCTAAGAGCTCGATGGCCGTCTGAGTCATACCCATATCGAGGTAATTTTGGGCCAACTCTAACTGATGAGACGCAACATCAGCCTCATCATCAGGATCTTCACCCCATTCAGGGTTTTTATTCAATGCATCCGCAGAAAACGCATCGATCAATGCGTCATCACCCGCGCTGTATAATTCTTCTGCTTCTTTGAGCTTCTCAGGGTCTTCAATCTTAGATTTCAGCCGCTCTATTGCAGTCTCTAGCGCTTCAGAGTTGTTGTCGGCATAGCTTGACGCGGGACTCACTTCAGCGTCTTCGACAGTTGGTGTAGCGGGCACTGGTATCTGAGGAGTCTCGACTGGCGCGGCTTCATCGGATACGGCAGCTTTTCCGCCAAAGAAACGCGAACCAATTAACACGATGACGGAGAGCACCACAAAAATCAGAACACCTTTACCCAGATCGGTGCCCATAAAGGCTTCGATTTCAGCCCGCGTCGGCATCCACGCATCTCTGGTTTCTGACTTGGTACTCTCAACTTTTGGCTCTGGTAAAGGCAGCGGTGAAGGCTTATTCGCTTGAGCGTCATTCGCTATCGCTTCAACTTTGGCATCCACTGCGTCGAGCTTATTTTCCAAGTTCGTAATTTTTTCAAGAAGCTCTGTAACTTCAGGGCTGATGACCGTAACCACTTGTGGCGGCGGCTCTGCGATCACGTCCTTCTCGGCCGCAGGAGCAGGAGCAGGAGCAGGAGCAGGAGCAGGAGCTGGTGCTGGTGCTGGTGCTGGTGCTGGTGCTTCAGGAGCATTCACTACGGTCTCATTAATGACCTTTGGTCCTGTTTCGATTGCATTTATTTTCGCTTGAGTACTCGGCTTTTCAGGGGCCGCTTCAACTACAACTGGCTCAACTCTCGTGGTACGCGGAAAGTCCTTTTTTGGAGCCTTCATATGCGCGTCAAAACGCTGTTTCGCAGCCAGCGCGGATTCTTGTCCCATCCTTGCCACAGTGGGGACATTCAAAGTTTTTCCTTTTTCGAGCGCATTCACATTATTGTACTCAAACGCACTCGGGTTCTCGTCATACAGCGCCATCATGACTTGTTCAATCGTCAAATTCTTAGGCTGAACACGCTTCGCTAAACGCCATAACGTTGAACCGTTACGAACTGTCAGGGTTGTTGGCTTCGTGACCTCTGGTTGAACAACCTCTACCTCGGGTGCTTTAACGGCCACTTTGGCTTCCGGTGGCTTAGGCTTAATGACAGGTATCTTTTTAGGCGATTCCTGCGCCAACTTAGGCTTTGCCAAAGGCTTTGGTCCAACGCCCACAGACACCGGAATGAGTACAGGCCCGTTAGGAGTGAAGACTTCTACAAGCGTTGTGAGCTCTGGCTGTGTCCAAGCCGTGGCTGTCCTAATAATCAGCTCAACTCGTCCATTAGCCGAATCCACAGCATATGTCAGCCCTGACAAATACTCTGGCCGATCAATACCACGCGCTGTAAATGCAGATTCAGATGCGAGAAGAGGAAATAATTGTGTTGGTGTCACCGGGCCAAGATTAGTGACTTCAAGGCGTACTTCCAGAGGTTCCCCCTGATGGGAGACGACCGTGGGACCCTTCCACTCGAAAGCCGACGCCAACATCGACCAAAAAAGGATCGGGAAAAGAATAAGGCGCTTCATGATGCGATCCCTAGTTCGTTAATCAAGACACTTTTCGCTTCCTGCGCCCATATTGTTTTCTCAAGATCGGCAGTCACCATCAAATGAACCCAATCGTCCGATACTTTGCGTGCAAATACCCGCATCGCCGCATCATGATCGACTCGACCTGAATTCGGTGAAATACTGATGCCTGCTGCATATGTATCAGTTGCTTTGGCCATCATTGCATCAATCGCTTTAGAGTCAGCCGCCTTTAGCCATAGACTCGCGTGAACGGTATAAAAAGAATCGGATTGTAACCGTTCAAGTGAAATATTGGCGTTATGCAGTGCATCTAAACCCTGAAGCGCTTCGACCAAAGCCGCTTCATCTAGCGTGCGCGCATTAAATGCGAGCGTACCCCCAAACGGTTTGGGCTCCGGATCACGACCGTTAAATAATTGCGTCACCTGACCGGCAAGCGCTTCGACGCCTTGGTACTGCTCTACTGCGGGCTCTCGGACCACGCCATGTATGGTGCTGATGGAATTGGCACCAATATCGCTCAACAAACGCTTTAACATCACGAAAAGAGACAACTTGGGCGCGAATACAACAGCATCACCGCTGTAGGTTTGGTTCAGATCAAAAACGACATTCGCTGTCGACAAATCCGCTTCACTCTCAAGCTCGATAACAATAGTTCGACCCTGAAACCGGCGCGCCTCACCAGCGGATTCCATTGAATCCACCAGGCGAAGACGGTAATCCCCTTCGACTCCATCGATGACTTCAAGGATTGAGTCACAAAGGCCAGACCCGGCGCCCGTAATAACAAGTTCGATCACTGACTGTCCCTAAGAATGGAAAGCATCCGCTTCAATGGCTCAGCAGCACCCCAAAGCAACTGGTCACCCACTGTGAAGGCGTTAAGGTACTCAGGTCCAAGATTCATCTTACGAACACGCCCTACTGGAATTCGCAAAGTTCCTGTGACGGCTGCCGGTGTAAGCATCGCCATCGACTCCTCACGCTCATTCGGAATCAGATCAGTCCAATCAGTCCCGTTTGCAAGAACGTCATTGATCTCATCCATTGGAACATCACGTGTTAACTTAATCGTCAATGCCTGCGAGTGACAGCGCATTGCCCCAATACGAACACAGGTTCCATCAATCGGCATTGGATTCGACTCACGGCCAAGGATCTTGTTGCACTCAGCCATCGCTTTCCACTCTTCACGACTCTGGCCATTCTCGAGCTTGGTATCGATCCATGGGAGAAGACTCCCTGCTAGTGGATAACCAAAGTACTGCGTAGGAATGCCATCACCACGAAGCGCATCGGTCACTTTACGATCTATGTCCAGAATTGCAGAAGATGGTGTCGCAAGCTCGGAAGCCACTTGGGACTCGAGAAAACCCATCTGAGACAACAGCTCGCGCATGTTATTTGCGCCTGCTCCACTGGCCGCTTGATAAGTCATTGCGGTCATCCACTCGACCCACCCCTGACGGATCAGGCTTCCAACCGCCATGAGCATCAAGCTGACTGTGCAGTTACCACCGATAAAGTCTTTTCGACCATCAGTAAGTGCTTGATCAATCACGTCCCGATTGACCGGATCTAAAACGATTACGCTATCCGATGCCATGCGAAGCGCGGATGCTGCATCAATCCAATAGCCTTCCCATCCAGACTCACGTAATGGGCCATAAACAGCTTTCGTGTAATCGCCGCCCTGACAAGTGACGATCGCGTCACAACTTGCGAGCGCAGTCGTCGACATCGCATCTTGCAACGTTTTTTCAGTCGCCTCAGAAGGAGCATCCTGACCTACCTGTGACGTTGAGAAAAAGACGGACTCAATACCAGCAAAGTCGTTATCAGCGCGCATCCGGTCCATCAAAACCGAACCAACCATTCCACGCCATCCTACAAATCCAACACGCATCATCATTCCTTAATTCAAAGCCTTGAGCACAGCTTCACCCATTGCACGACACCCAACGATTTGCTCGCCCGATGCACCTGTCGCAATGTCTTTTGTTCTGAGTCCAGAGGCCAATACAGATTTCACCGCGTCTTCGATCGCTTGCGCAGCTTTCGGCGCATTCAATGAGTGCAACAACATCATCGAAACCGACAAAATCGTCGCTAACGGGTTGGCCAGATCTTGGCCGGCGATGTCAGGAGCCGATCCATGACACGGCTCATAAAGCCCCTGCTTCTGGCTATTCAAAGATGCCGACGGCAGCATCCCGATTGATCCAGTAAGCATCGCGGCCGCATCAGACAAAATGTCTCCAAACAAATTACCAGTCACCATCACATCAAATTGTTTGGGCGCCCGGACAAGTTGCATAGCCGCGTTATCGACATACATATGCGACAACTCAACTTCAGGATATTCCTGGCCAAGACGGTCCATAACTTCGCGCCATAGAACAGTCACCTCGAGAACATTTGCTTTATCGACAGAACACAGTTTCTTATCACGCGCCATTGCCGCATCAAAAGCAATTCGACCGATCCTTTCGATCTCTGGCTCTGAATAACGATCCGTGTTGTAACCAACGCGCTGACCTGGCTCTCCCTCAATACCTCGAGGCTCGCCAAAATAAATACCACCAATCAATTCACGAACGATCAGCAGATCAAGCCCACTTACCACCTCTTCCTTTAGGGTCGAGGCAGACGCGAGCTCAGGGTACAAAAGTGCGGGCCTCAAATTCGCAAAAAGATCCATACCTGCGCGGATTTTCAACAACCCCTTCTCAGGGCGCTTATCCATCGGAAGGCTGTCCCATTTCGGTCCACCCACAGCGCCCAACAGAACAGCATCTGAATTCTTGGCTTTTGTGAGTGTCTCTTCAGGCAGTGGTTCACCTGTTGCGTCAATCGCAGCACCGCCAATCAAACACTGTTCAGTTGATACTCCTAATGCATGCTGCTGGTTGACTCGATCGAGAACGCGACCAGCCTCAGCCATAATTTCTGGGCCAATACCATCACCCGATAACAAAATAATATTCGGCATCAGTCGTCCTTAATCTCGAAATAACCAGGGTGCATCAACAGCACGCTTCGTTTCATACGCCTTGATTGAGTCTGCGTCTTTGAGCGACAGACCAATCTCATCCAGACCCTCTAACAAACACGTTTTACGAAATGGATCGATGTCAAAAGAGGCACTGAACCCCTCTGGCCCCGTCACAGTCTGTGACTGCAGATCGACCGTGATTTCAACAGGAGTCTCACCCGTTGCCAGCGCGAACAAAGTATCCACTTCGCTTTCGGCCAAGATCACAGGTAACAAGCCATTTTTAAAACTGTTATTAAAGAAAATATCGGCATAAGACGGCGCAATTACTGCTTTGAAGCCATATTCAAGAATCGCCCAAGGTGCGTGCTCTCGACTGGATCCACAACCAAAATTATCGCGCGCAAGCAAAATACTCGCGCCTGAAAAACGTGAATCATTCAGCACAAAATCGGAATTCAAACGACGCTTCGTGTGATCCATGCCCGGCTCACCCGGATCCAAATAACGCCAATCATCAAACAGATTGACGCCAAAACCTGTCCGCTTAATCGATTTCAGATACTGCTTCGGGATGATTTGATCGGTGTCGACGTTCGCACGGTCCAAAGGCACAACCAAACCGGTTTCTTTTACAAACTGCTGCATCATCTGCCCCTTACAACCATTCTCTGACGTCAACGAAATGACCAGCAATTGCTGCCGCCGCAGCCATCGCAGGACTCACGAGATGAGTCCGTCCGCCGGCACCCTGACGACCTTCGAAATTACGATTCGAGGTTGAAGCACAATGCTCTCCAGGCCCGAGTCGATCAGCATTCATCGCCAAGCACATTGAGCACCCTGGATCTCGCCACTCAAAACCCGCTTCCCGGAAAATGACGTCCAAACCTTCTTTCTCAGCCTGCTCTTTAACCAAACCAGAACCTGGTACGACCATCGCCTGAATCACTGAATCAGCGACTCGCTTACCATCAACAACTTGAGCAGCTTCGCGTAAGTCTTCGATCCGTGAATTCGTACATGAACCGATAAACACACGGTCCAAGCGAATCGATTCAATCGGCTGATTCGGTTTAAGGCCCATGTATTTCAGCGCTCGCTCGGTCGCACCGCGATGAATCGGATCATCGATTGCTTCAGGATTTGGAACATGACCAGAAATGCCCGTCACCATCTCAGGGTTTGTACCCCATGACACTTGCGGCTCAATCACCGTGCCATCAACGACCACTTCATGGTCAAACTGGGCATCAGAATCACTGACTAAATCTGTCCATGCTTCGACAGCACGATCCCAATCGGCGCCTTGAGGCGAATATGGTCGACCTTGAACGTATTCGATTGTCTTCTCGTCAACCGCAACCAATCCAACGCGGGCGCCAGCCTCAATTGCCATGTTACAGACAGTCATTCGGCCTTCCATCGATAGCGATTGTATACCCTCACCAGCAAACTCAATTGCGTAGCCCGTGCCGCCAGCCGTTCCAATCTGACCAATGATCGCAAGAATCACATCTTTTGCTGTCACACCAAATCCTAGCGGACCAGTCACTGTGACACGCATATTTTTCATCTTCTTGGCGACGAGACACTGTGTCGCGAGCACATGCTCAACTTCACTTGTGCCAATACCGTGGGCTAATGCACCAAAGGCACCGTGTGTTGCCGTATGGCTGTCGCCACAAACAACAGTCATGCCAGGAAGTGTTGCACCTTGCTCTGGCCCGATCACATGGACGATACCGGCACGTGGATCACCCATTTTAAATTGAGTGACATGAAACGCATCACAGTTCTGATCAAGCGTCTGAACCTGCAAACGACTAGTTGGATCTTCAATTGCTGAGACACCTGCTGACTGGTTTTCAGTTGGAACATTGTGATCCACGGTCGCGAGATTTGCTGCGAGTCTCCAAGGTGTTCGACCAGCCAACGCAAGGCCCTCAAACGCTTGGGGAGAAGTGACTTCATGCAACAAATGTCGGTCGATGTAAATCAACGCACTACCGTCATCTCTTTGTGTTACGAGATGACTATCCCACAGCTTGTCGTATAAGGTGCGACCGGCCATTTCAATCTCCTTGGAAAAATAAGCCCGACAGTTTATCAGAAATCCAGCCAGACCAAAGGATCTCAACTAGAAAGATTGCGCCCCAAGTCGGGCATCTCGGAGACTGAACCAGGCTATAATCGCGGTGCAGCCAGTGATCAAACTTGCGCACAGAAATGTGGCGCTTCCACCGAGTGATTCCCATGCAATCCCAGACAAGGTTGCGCCTAAAGATCCGCCAATCCCAAATACACATCCGCTATACAAAGCCATCCCTCGACCAGAGAGCTTTCCAGGGAACCAGCGCCGAATGAATTCGATACTTACAGAATGAATCGCACCGAAAGTGAATGCATGCAACAACTGCAACACAATCACTAACCATACAACATCGGGATAGGCTCCAATCAATAACCATCGCATCGATCCAAGCGCCAGCGATAGGACAAGCAGGACGCGAAGATCGAGCGTGCGAATAAATCGTGGCAAAACGAAAAATAAAATCACTTCAGCAAACACCCCGAGCGCCCACAGCTGGCCCGCTTGAAATGCGCTGTATCCATGATCCTGCACGTAGAGGGTAAAAAATACGTTCAAGGGTCCATGCGTAAGCTGGTTCAAAGACGCAACGACGAAAAATATCAAGACCGATGGGTTGGTCAGCCGACTTCCTATCCCCTCACCACTCTCCTCAGGGGAATGAGTATGCCCATGTACTGGCAACGTCATGGAGATCGCAGCAGAAACCATCAGTCCAGCAATAATCAACCATGGCAGAATTCCATATTCGACATCAGAAAACAGCCAACCCGAGGCCAGCATCATGATGATGAATCCAATTGAACCCCAGACACGGATTGATGAGTATTGGTGATGATTTTCAGCCAAATACTCAAGCGTCAACGTATCAAACTGAGCAATGATGGCATTCCAAAACACGCCAAACAGAGCCAATACGAGACAAAGGCCTAAAAAATCGACATCCAGCAGTAGTAAACTAGCAGCCAATGACGATCCGACAATGCCGAGCTGTACCACCCGAAGTCGATTTGGAAGTAAATCGCCTAGCGTACCCCAGAGGTAGGGCGCAATAATTTTTGAGCCAGTGAGTACACCAATTGCTACGCCGATTTCAGACGCACTAAATCCCAGTGACTGAAAAAACGGGCCGAACCACCCAATACTCAGAGCAACGACAGCGAAATACAAACCATACAAACTGCCAAGTCGAACACTTGGCACAGCAACTGTCACGTCGATGGGAATCCCGGAATAACAGGTGTATCGCTCATCACGTGACCATTTTGCCCGCGATGGCGAAGCGCGTGATCAAGAAGAACCAAAGCGACCATTGCCTCTGCAATTGGCGTTGCACGAATGCCAACACAGGGATCGTGGCGACCTTTAGTGATGACGTCTGTCACGTCGCCTTGTTTATTAATCGTTTTACCTGGCGTCGTTATTGAACTGGTTGGCTTTAAGGCCAAATGCGCAACGAGTGGCTGCCCCGTACTGATACCACCCAGAACACCGCCTGCGTTATTGGTGAGAAATCCTTCTGGAGTCATGACATCCCGATGCTCTGAGCCACGGCGATTTACAACAGCCATACCCTCTCCAATTTCGACGCCTTTCACGGCATTAATCGACATCAACGCGTGAGCAACATCAGCATCTAATCGGTCAAACACAGGCTCGCCCCATCCTGGTGGCAATCCTTCCGCAACGACGGTCAATCGGGCGCCGATAGAGTCTTCATCTCGCCGTAACTGATCCATGTACGACTCAAGCTCCTCTATCCGATCCGGATCCGGACTAAAGAATGGGTTGGCGTCGACAATCGACCAATCTTTGATTTCGCATGTGATCGGGCCGAGTTGAGTCAAACAACCGCGGACTTTGACCGAGAAAAGATGTGACAACACTTTCTTAGCGATCGCTCCCGCTGCCACACGCATCGCAGTCTCACGCGCGGAACTCCGACCACCGCCACGGTAATCACGAATTCCATACTTATGCTCATAGGTGTAATCAGCATGCGCCGGACGAAACACATCTTTGATATTCGAATAATCTTTCGAACGCTGGTCTGTATTTCGAATCAAAAGCGCAATCGGTGTCCCGGTTGTCATTCCCTCAAACACACCCGACAAAATCTCAACTTCGTCAGCTTCACGCCGCTGAGTCGTGTGTTTGCTCTGGCCTGGCTTTCTGCGATCCAGATCGATTTGAATATCTTCAACTGACAGCGGGATTAGAGGAGGACACCCATCAACAACAGCAACCAAGCCAGGGCCGTGGCTCTCACCTGCCGTTGAAACTGTAAACAAGGTGCCGAATGTGTTCCCGCTCATAAGTATTTCCGATTAAAACGCCGAGTATAACTTGTTCAGTTCGTGCTTTGAGAGCACGCAAACACCATGCCCTCCAAATTCGAACTCGAGCCATTGTACAGGCTCACCAGTCCGCACGGTGACTTCCCGATCAAGAAGTCCCCAGGTATTACCGACCTCGAGGATCATGATTCCATCATCGGTCAGCCAATCAGACGCCTGGCTGATGAGACGCCTCACAAGCTCGAGCCCGTCTTTACCGGAGGCTAGAGCGATCTCTGGCTCTTGACGGTATTCCGGAGGAAGGTCAGCCATATCCTCTGCATCGACATAGGGTGGATTGCAAATGATGACATCAAACGCGTCATCGAAAAGATCATCAAATCCATCCGATTGAATCACTTCAAGCCGATCTCCGAGCTGATGAAAATCAACATTTTCACCCGCGACCTGGCAGGCACCTGACTCAATATCAGCTAACACACCTGTGCTCTCAGGAAATGTCAGTGCAGTCGTGATTCCAAGACATCCAGAACCAGTGCACAAATCGAGGACTCGAATCGGTCTATCACTTGGCGCATCAAACCAAGGCTTAAATTCAGTTTCAATCAGCTCAAAAATCGGACTCCGAGGAATCAGCACACGCTCATCAACAATGAATGGAAGGCCGGCATACCATGCCTTTTTGGTCAGGTACGGAACAGGGATCCGTTCGTGTACTCGCTTCTGAATTAAATCCATCACATGACGTCGCTCGTCAGATGTTAGCGTCGCGTCGAGCAAGCGCTCATCACCATCTGGCGGCAACGACAGCGCACCAAAAATTAAAGCGAGCGCTTCATCCCACAGAGAGTCGGTACCATGCCCGAGCTCAATCGGGTAACGTCCGAACTCAGAAAGAGCAAATCGAAGAAAGTCACGAATGGTAAGAAGTTCAGTCATGCCGGAAGACTAGACAGATGCTGCTTTGAGAGCAAGAAGACTTTGAAAGTTTAGATTCACCCCCTATGGTTACGACATGTCTAACGATTTATTTAAATCATTGATGCAAGAGACGGGGGTCGAGCCGATCGAGCGCGATATCCGTATCCGCCCGAAAAAAGTGCTCTCTTCTGATGAAATCGAGACGGCTCGTGCTCGTGCTGAAGATACAGTCGCCGCTCGAGCTCATCATGGCTTATCTACCGAGGAGCCGCCTCCCATCGATCCCCTCAAACCTTTGGAATATGTGGCTTATGAGGTTGACCGCCGGGTTCTCGGCTTACTCGACGAGGCGCCCTTCCCAGCGCAATATGAAATCGATCTACACGGCTACACGGTTGATGAAGCTGCTTATGCAATCACAGCGCTTTTCCAGACCATCAGAGAGCGTCGCTTAACCCACATCAGAATCACACACGGTGTTGGTCGACACAGTAAAGATGGGCGTCCACTGCTCAAGGCCTACGTGAATCGGTGGTTGAAAAACAATCCTGACATTGTCGCGTTTGCCAGTGCTCGCCGCTCAGACGGCGGTGTGGGTGTAGTAAACGCAGTGACAAGCGGTCTTTTTGATGACCGCTGGGAGCGAACTTAGTTACTTTTTCTGTTTCACAAATTTCATCAAACGTCGCTTTCGCTGAATTTGACGATCAGTGAGTTTGTTTTTACGCCCTGCAAACGGATTCTCACCCGATTTGAATTCAATTTTGACTGGTGATCCTGTGATATTCAGCACCCGACGATAGATATTCTCTAAATACCGTCGATAGGCTTCTGGCACATCTTTGGTCTGATTCCCGTGAATAATGATTCGAGGAGGATTCATACCACCTTGGTGTGCATAACGCAGCTTGATCCGTCGACCACGTACAAGTGGTGGCTGGTGATCGGCAACTGCATCTTCCAAAATGCGCGTTAGCGCATTGGTTGAGAATTTCGTGGTAGCCGCTTCATACGCTTCTTTGATTGAACCATATAAATCACCGACCCCGGTTCCATGCAGCGCAGAGATATAGTGAATTTTCGCCCAAGGTATAAAACTCAGTCGACGTTTTAAGGTCTCACGAATCTTCTCTCGCACATCAGGGTCTAAGTGGTCCCACTTATTCACAGCAACAACCAATGCACGACCAGAATCAACGACGGTTCCCATCAGATGCATATCTTGTTCAACGAGACCTTCCTGAGCGTCAACAACCAAGATCACGACATGCGAGTCTTCGATGGCCTGAAGGGTTTTCACAATAGAAAACTTTTCGACTGTCTCACTCACGCGTCCACGACGACGTACACCCGCTGTATCAATGAGTGTGTAGGTTTCATCATGACGCTCATACGGGATATAGATTGAATCGCGCGTTGTACCTGGTAAATCAAAGACGACGACCCGGTCTTCACCAAGCATACGGTTCACAAGCGTTGATTTTCCGACGTTCGGACGACCGACAACACCAATCCGAATTCCAGGTGCATTCTGACGCTCAGCATTTGCGTCGAGCGGCTCAACGTCAAGCAGACCAAAATGCTCCAGCAGTTGATCACTTAGCGTACCCACTCCACGACCGTGGGATGCAGCGATTGCCTGTGGTTCACCGAAACCAAGCCCGTAAAAGTCGGCCAAGGCCACATCTGCATTTTGACCATCAATCTTGTTAGCGACGAGCCAAACTGGCTTATCTGTTCTCCGAAGCATGTCGGCGACTGTTTGGTCGGATGCTGCAACACCACTGGTCGCATCGACCATAAAGACCACTGCATCGGCTTCCTCAATCGCCGCTTTGGACTGCTCCGCCATTGCTGCATCAATTCCGGCCTCGCCGCCGGTCAGTCCACCAGTATCGATCAAAAGAAACGGATGACCGGATAACAACGCCCGTCCATATTTGCGATCACGCGTTAAGCCCGCGTAATCAGCAACAAGCGCGTCACGGCTTCGCGTGAGTCGATTAAATAACGTTGACTTACCGACATTGGGTCGACCAACGAGGGCAATGACTGGGGTGTTCAACGAATCACTTCCACACGGCTTAACCGGCCATCGAGCAACTGAACAAGCACGCCATTTTCAATCGCGACTGGAGCAACTTTTCCTTTGTCGCCACCGACATCAATACGGCCAACGATCGACCCATTGGCTGGGTCCAAGAGATGCAGTTCTCCTTCAAGATCGACCACACCTATCGAGTCAGCAATAACAACTGGAGGACTTAATTCTCGATATTTAAGCGCTTCGGTGGTCCATAATGATTCACCAGACTGCGCACTATAGGCTGAGATTGTTCCGTCAGTCTCAACAACCGTAACGGCGTTAAACGCGAGTAGTGCGCCAGGATATGCATCAGAGTCTAAACTCCAGATCAACTGACCGTTCCGCGCATCCAAAAGACTCACCTGTCCGTTACGGGTCGCAGTTGCAACAAGGTTATTGCGTACCGAAGGCGCACCTTTTGAGTCAACAATCCGCTCAAGCGGGCTTCGACCGCGCGAAACAGCCACTTGTCGCTCCCACAGAATACGGCCAGTCGCTGCTTGATAACTGACTATCCGGCCAGACTCCCACAAGACAAACAGGACATCATCGACGAGTGTCATCGGTGCACCTCCACGGATACCGACCCCGCTCTCTTGCGCTTCTTCTAACCAAACAATGTCACCGGTTGAGGCGTTTAAGGCGAGCAACTGACCAATCTGAGTTTTCACAAACACCAGTGTGTCTGTCGCGACGGGAGGCACGGTCGAATTACTCGGAAGTGCAACTTCGAAAAGCACTTCACCTGTCTCTCGAGACAACGCGACCAGAGCCGCATCTGCGGTTGCAACGTATACTGCAGAACTATTTAAAGCAGCACCACCGACGATCGATCGATCAATATCGACATCCCACACCTCATCCAATGCTGGGTTGAGCAAATACACACCACCCCCGGAGGATGCAGCAGCAATCACATCGCCATCAACTGCAGGACTCAAACCAGTTTGATCACCACCTCCGAGAGACGCTGATTCAACATCATCCAGCTCAACAAGCTCGGTAATTCGCTCAAGGGGAGTGGGATCGGGCTTTTCAGGAGCGCTCGAGCACCCAACTAGTGCAAGCACAACGCCCAAACTCAATAAACGATGCATTAGGAACCCTCAGGTAATGCAGACAACTTCAGATCGACGACAGCGGTGTTTAACCCAGCCTCAGTCAACGAGGCTTGAGCCCTCAAATACGCTTCACGTGCTTCAAGCGGTTTCTCTAAAGCGACCAGAATATCGCCTTCCAGCTCACTACGAGAGCCTTTAAAGAACTCGGCTGACATTGAACGCACGCGATTCAGGGCCGCATCACCTTGGCCAAGTTCGAGTTCAAGACGCGCCAAGCGAAGTGACGCCATTGCTTTTAATTCTGGTAACTCAAGTTCAGCTTCTGCATACGTTAGCTGACTCACAGCCAAATCAAAATCACCACGCTCAACTGCTTGCGCAGCAACAATCCCTGCACCAAGTGCCGCATAGTTACTGCCAGCATGTGACTGACGAAGACCGTCAGCAACTGTTAGTAGACGTTCATAGTCTGCATCCGTATCTTGCTCGGAAAAATTGACCGCAGACAGCTCAATCAGTTCTTGATATCGACCTGCAGCATCTGACTGCTGATTGATTTGATATTGCTGCCACTGCTGATATCCAAGAACTGAACCCACACCAACTGCAATCGCAACCAATAAACCAAGACCATTTTGGGCGAGCCAGCGCTTGAGAGCTTCACCCTGTTCTTCATCGGTCTTCAAATAATCCATCATGCATCCTTTAATTCAGAAATTCGGTTAAGCAGTTCAGCTTCGGTCAATGTGTGTTGATCTCCACCACGCAGTGGCTTATAGACAACATGGCCACCCTCAAGTTCCATTTGCCCGATAATTATGCCGATTTCGGCCCCTGACTTATCCGCTTTTTTCAACTGACTTTTCAGGCTGCCGCCACCGATGTGGGTCATGACGCGAAGGGTAGGAAACTGAGATCTAAGATCGCGCGCTAGTTGTCGAATCGCCGACTCACATTCAACCTGTTGCGGCATTAAATATACATCGGCTTGGGTCTGATAAGAATCTGGAATCACATTTAACGATTCCATCAAAAGAACCACGCGCTCCATTCCAAGCGCAAAACCAACACCCGGAGTTGGTCGTCCACCAAGATGCTCGACCAGCCCATCATAGCGACCACCACCACAAATGGTGCCCTGGGCACCGAGGGCTTGGGTGGTCCACTCAAAAACGGTGCGTCCGTAATAGTCGAGACCACGCACTAACCGGGGATTGATACGAAACTCAATTCCAGCTTCTTCGAGCGCTTGGGTTAAAACGGCAAAGTGTTCACGATCATCGTCTGTCAAATAATCCATCAACGACGGCGCATCACCCAAGAGCGCCTGTGTTGATTCGTTTTTTGAATCCAGAATACGTAGAGGACTCCGTTCAAGGCGGGACTGGCTGTCCTCGTCCAACTGATCTTTCCGCGATGACAGAAAATCAACAAGCGCAGCACGGTAGCGGGCTCGGGCTTCAGGTGATCCAATTGAGTTGAGTTCAAGCGTCACTGAATCACGAATCCGCAACTGTTTCCATAACTGATCAGTCATTTCGATCAGTTCCGCATCCATCAATGCATCAGAAATACCAAAACACTCCACGCCAATTTGGTGGAACTGCCGATACCGGCCTTTCTGTGGCCTCTCATGTCGAAAAGCAGGTCCTTGGTACCATAGACGCTGTGTTTGGTTATGCAGGAGGCCGTGTTCAATGGCAGCCCGCACAACGCCCGCGGTGAGCTCTGGCCGCAGGGTTAGGCTGTCACCCGAGCGGTCCTCAAAGGTGTACATCTCTTTTTCGACAATGTCGGTGACATCACCAATTGATCGAGCAAATAAAGCGGTATCTTCGACGATTGGGGTACGTATTTGCGTTAAACCATGCGCGCTAAAAATGCGTTGCGCTTGCTGTTCAAGATAGCGCCACGCGCCCGCCTGTTCGGGGAGAATATCTGGCATTCCCCGCACTGATTGAATCGCCATTAGTGTGTGTCCGTTGAATGCGCGATCAAATCGGTGCGCGCATGTTCCTTAATCTCAGCTTGCTTTCGAATCATCGACTCAAGTTCATCGATAAAATCTGACCCAGGAAGTCGTGCTGCCGGTTTACCATCGATGAATAACGC
>Ga0181591_10002102_pt1 | contig 17136 bp, 16 predicted proteins | sample 071ome_33_FD_133757 | JGI IMG/M metagenome (GOLD analysis project Ga0181591, IMG submission 133757) | Coastal salt marsh microbial communities from the Groves Creek Marsh, Skidaway Island, Georgia - 071412AT metaG (megahit assembly) | ecosystem: Environmental > Aquatic > Marine > Intertidal...
CGTTTCTCGGTTGTTGCGGGCATTGCTACCCGGAGAACAAGAATTGACGGTGTCGCTTGGGTCGGTATCGGTGTTCGTTGCCAAAGAGGCAGCGGCGAAAGCCACGGGTTTAGGGCTCGGTGGTTCGTTGGCGCGGTGGCCGATCATCGATGTTGAGTTATCTGGTCCATCGCCTCGAGCAAGTGTTGCCAGCCCCGTTGGTGGTGTCATCGAAGTTCGACTGTGGGAACACGCGGGTTACGTCACGGGGCTGGCCGTCGTTCAGGCGATCGGGTAGCGCGCCTACGTGCCCGCACGCATCACCGCGCGCTGCGAGCGCCACGCCATGATCGACAGGCGAGACAGGCCCGAAAGTGCGCTGGCTGCACTCGCGAAAGAGCCGATGGATGCAATCGACAGTGCGGATCCAATGCTGCCGACCGATAGAACGGACCCGATGCTTCCCACGGACAACGCCGAGCCATCTGAGTAGATGGACAGGATCGAGTTGCGGGAGCCGATGCTCCAACGAGAGTTAGTAGATGCCATCCACTAAGCGTGCGCGTGACCCTCGCGCACGTCAAGGACTGGGAATGTTGGCATCATGACGAGATGAACGAGAAAGAGGTGCTTTTTGGCATCTACGAACAAGCACTCGTCTCCGCGCAGGATCCAGCGAACGAGGAATGGCTAGACCCGTCGCTCGAATGCCTGACCCGTAACCACAGTGCCGTGGTGATGACGGCTTACAACCCAGGCACCGAACGACCCACGTGGGCAGAGAACGAGGCCGCTAACGAGCGGATGCTGGACGTTCTTCGTAACACGGGATTTGAAATCTGGAGAGCTGACGGCTTCTCCGCTGATGGCACGTGGCGCGAGCCGGGATGGTTGGTGTGGCAGATGCCCGTCGAGCACGGCTGTGCGATCGCCGCTGACTTTGGGCAGTTCGCGGTCTACCACTACGACGAAGCGGGTCAGCGCGCCGTCGTGGCCTGCCAGGGCTCTGAAGAGTAGGAGTCCTAGTCCTCCTGCTGCTTCTCCGCCTTGCCCTTCGTCGATTGCTTGGGTGGCTTTGGGAAGAGTTCGGCAGGACGTTGCTCGTCGGCAAGCACGATCCATTGCTGGCCGGGCTTGAAGGTAAGAGGGTTCCCTGCTTGATCGGTGAACACGGTGCCGGACTCTGCGTCTGGACGTGACCACTGAGCGAGGTACATGAGCCCGTCGCGAAGGATGACGGCGTCACCTTCACCAATCGTCTCGGCATGGGGCGTGTTTCCACCACCTTTGTCGAAGAATCGAGACGGGTTCTGCTCGACGTACTGGATGACGACCGTTGCCGCGCGTTGGCCCACGTCGTTTTCCTCCGCCAAGGCGCGTTCGCCGTTCATCGACACTTCATAGAGCCTCGAGGCTTGGTCGTAGCGGAAATCAGCCGATGATGCCGGCCACTCGACACGAGCCGACAGTCCCACCAGGCCACCGGGTGGTGGGCTCGTGTCGAACTGCAAGCCGATGTTTCGATCCAGCGAGGCCGCGGGCGCTGCGGACAGGCCATCGCGGCCGTTGAGGAAATAGTTGTAAGGGGCTCGTCGGCTGAAGTCACGTTGGTAGGCGAAGGCCGCCTTGTTAGGCGAGATGTCGATGAGGCCCGACTTCGCGATGACAGGCCACATCTTGCGTTGAACACCCGAGAAGCTCAGGGCGGGGGAGCCGTACTGGGCGAGTAGATCGATGTCGGTGATCCGAGCAGAGCGCACCGGCCCGATCCGCTTGGGCACCGTGGAAGCGAAGACCGCCGCTAGCCGAGTAATCCCGTACTCGACCTCCTCGATGTAAACGACGTCGGCCTTGCTGAGTCCAGCGTGCGGCTGGGCGTTTCGGGTGTTGTCGAGTTTGACGACCAACACCGGTGACGGCTCAGGCTGGGGGAGTCCGGTCAACGGGGACGTCGGCGTTGGGGTTGGAGTGGGTGTCGGCGTCGGAGCTGGCGCCGTTGTTGGGGTTTGGGAGGGGCCGGGGCTGGCCTGAGGGCTGGCGGAGCTTGTGGTCTTTGAACTCGGGCCGCCCGGCTCTTGGGCTCCATCGATTCCCGTGTTGCAGCCCGCGAGGGCAAACGACGCAACCAGTCCTGCAGCACTTACCACCGCTAGTGGGGATCTCCGCACGGACGAACTCTAAGCAGGCTTGCCGCGCGTATCCGGCATCTCGGCGCCCGGTTGGCTGCGCGCCGGCATTTGGGGCTGTCGCCCAGAGGTGGGGGGGGGTGAAACGACGTCGGTGCCTTTTGGTGTGAGGGGGTTGACGGTGGAGGAAAGTGGAGTAGAGTGGCGCCACCTGGGGCTACTAGAGGGTCCCAAGGGGCCAAAGTGGTCAGATTTGCTGTTAGGGGAAGGGGTTGCCGATGTTCCTGGGCACCCACGCGCCCCGACTCGACGACAAGGGTCGATTGGTCCTCCCGGCCAAGTTCCGCGAGCAGCTAGCCGCCGGCCTCGTGCTCACCAAGGGCCAGGACCGCTCGATCGTCGTGTGGCCTGCTGCTGAATTCGCCGCTTATTCCGAGCGACTGAATGAGGCTTCTCGGTCCGACGCTCGCGTCCGGGCCTATCTCCGCGTCCTTTTCTCCGGGGCCTCCGATGAGATCCCCGACCGGCAGGGGCGCATCACGCTGCCTGGAGCCCTTCGCGACTACGCCGGCTTGGACCGGGACGTGATCGTGGTGGGCAACGGAACCACGGCGGAGATCTGGGACTCCACCACCTGGGAGAGCTACCTCGAAAACCAGGAGGACGGCTTCTCCGGAATCAACGAGGAGGTGATTCCGGGAGTGATGTGAAGCAGGCGGTGAGGCCTCCTCCCGCTGGGCGCCCCCTGGCACCCCTTCCCCGGTGCCAGGACGCGCAAAGCGGGCGGAGACCTGACCGGGCTGCTGAAGCACGCAGGGTCAGAAATCCACAACTCGTTCATCTCGACCGCGAACAAGGAGAAGAACATGGCAGTAATCGAAGAGGCTCCCGAAGTGGCCTCGGTATTCCATCCGGTTCGAACCGGCGTCACAGTGATGATCGCCGGTGTAGCGACCGGAAGTGTCCTCTACGTGCTGTCCGTCGTCGTGGCTGGCTGGGCATAAGTCCCCGCTCGGGACATTCACTGTCCCGGTCGATGGGGAAGTCGACTCGTGAAACCACCTACCGCTCACCACACCCCCGTCCTTCGGGAGCGTGTGCTCGGCCTCTTGGCACCGGCACTCACTGAGCCGGGTGCCGTACTCGTCGATGCCACCCTGGGCCTAGGCGGTCATGCTCAAGCTGCTCTCGAACTCTTTCCCCAAATCGAGTACGTCGGGATCGATCGCGATCCCCAGGCGTTGGCCCTCTCCCAAGCGCGGTTGGCGCAATGGGGAAACCGCATTCGCCTCGTGCACGCGGTCTATGACGAAATCCCTGAAGTACTTGGTTACCTGGGAATCGTTCATGCCAACGGAGTGCTGTTCGACCTCGGGGTCTCGTCGATGCAACTCGACGATCGCGGCCGCGGCTTCTCGTACTCGGCCGAATCGCCGCTGGACATGCGAATGAATCCCGGTGACGAATTCACGGCCGCAGACGTGGTGAACGACTACTCCGAAGCGGAACTGATTCGAATCCTGCGCGCATTTGGCGAGGAGAAGTTCGCGCCGCGAATTGCTCGCGGGATCGTCCGCGCTCGCGAAACGCATCGCTTGTCTTCTTCGACCGAGCTCGTCTCGATCGTCAGGGACGCCGTGCCGGCGGCCGCTCGTCGACGCGGGGGTAACCCGGCCAAACGGACGTTTCAGGCTCTGCGCATTGAAGTCAACGCCGAACTAGCCGTGCTGCGCCGCGCGATACCCGCCGCCCTGGATTTCTTGGCCGTAGGAGGCCGCATGGTGGTGATGTCCTATCAGTCCCTCGAGGATCGAATTGTCAAAACCGAATTCGCGCAGCGCTGTGCGGCTGATGTCCCCGTCGATCTGCCGGTGATTCCTGAAAGCAGTAAGCCCTCATTCCGGCGGATCACGCGGGGTGCTGAACTCGCGTCCGATGATGAGATCAGCGACAACTCTCGCGCAGCGTCCGTGCGCCTGCGAGCCATCGAACGGATCGCCGCATGAGTGCCGTACTCACTCCGATCGATCTGCCCGCAGAGAGCACTGAGTTTGCAACGAAGGCGGCCGGGCGCAAGTTCCGCGGCGACCGTCCCCACCTGCGCCTGGTGGCGCCGCTTCGACCTGAAAGAGCCAGCCGTGGTTTGTTCGCGGGCCTAGTGACTTTGGCACTAGCACTCGGGTTGATGGTCATGCTGCTTCTCAATACGTCGGTCGCCCAGACAGCTTTCGTCGTTAGTGAGCTTCAGTTGAAGCAGCGGGAATTGGCGCGTACTGAAGCATCGCTGACCGAGGCGATCGCGGCGGCGGCAGCCCCACCGGTGTTGGAAGCCAAGGCGCGTGCTCTGGGCATGGTGCCGAGCACCCGTCCGGTGTTCCTGACTATCCCCGGTGGCAAGGTCCGGGGCAAGGCCAAGCCGGCCTCGGGCGATCGCATCCGCACAGCGAATGTCGCAGGATCCCTCACTGCCACGTTGATCGATCCGCTTCCGCTTGAGGCTGTCGTTGCCGGGGATGGTACGCCGGCAGGTCAGCGGCGCCAGATCGGAGACGGCGCCGTGCTCGTCGCGCCGGGAGCAAGTTCTGAGATCGATGAAGCCACCGAACAGGCCCGTCGTAACGAAGAAAGACAAGTCAGGCGAGAGACGGCCACCACAGATGGAGCCGTTCTGATTACTCCTCGAGAGCCGGCCAAGCCGGAGGCTGACGGTGCGCAGTTGAGCGAGACGGTGGCGCCATGAGCACGCGTACTCCGATACGTCCACGCGGGCCTGTTCGTGGAGTTGGGCCCCAATATGAGTCGGGTGACGGTGGATCGGGTCGATCCGGTCGGCGCGGTGCGGACTTTCAGCCCGGCAATAATCGCCGGCGGGGCACGGTCCTCCTGCTTGCCACCGCGATCGTTGCTTCAATCTTTGCGACCCGACTCGTTGACCTGCAGGCGGTGCGGGGCGAGGCGCTTGCGGACGCTGCTTTGAGCCAACGGCTTCGCACTCTTGATATCCCGGCCTACAGGGGAAGCATCCTGGATCGTTCGGGTCAGGCGTTAGCGGTGACCGTCGAAGCTCGAAACGTAACAGCCGACCAAACGCTTATCCAGGATCCTGCTGCGGTAGCGGTCGAACTAGCACCGATCTTGGAAGTTCCGCAAGACGTGCTGGCTGATCGACTTTCGGGTGATAAGCGATTCATGTTCGTGGCCAAGGGAGTCACTCCGGAGACGTGGGAACGCATTTCGGCCCTTCGACTGCCGGGCATCTTCAGCGAGGAAACATCACGCCGGGTGTACCCCGCAGGAGATCTTGCGTCGCACATCGTCGGTTTCGTAACCGCTGACGGTACAGGTGGCGGCGGGATTGAGTCTGCATTCGATGAGTTACTCACCGGAACCCCTGGACAGCAGACATATGAGCGTGGACCGGGTGGGAGAGTTATACCCACGCAGAACCAGTCCTCAGTTGCGGCTGTCTCGGGTTCGGATGTGCAATTAACGATTGATCGCGACATTCAATTCGTCGCCCAGGAGGCGATACAAGGAGTGGTGCAACGGTCGGGCGCTTCGAGCGCGACCGCAATCGTGATGGACGTTCAATCGGGTGAGATTTTGGCGATGGCGACGGCTCCGGACTTTGATCCCAACCGATTCACCCAGTCGCTACCAGAAGAGCGACGCAATCGAGCCATCACGGATATTTTTGAGCCAGGCTCGACCGGCAAAGTAATCACAGCTGCGGCCGCAATCAACGAGGGAGCGGTAGATCCCCTTACCTGGTTCAAGGTTCCCGGTCAGTTGGAGCGGTCGGGCAAGAAGTTCAACGACTACTGGAAGCACGGCACACTGCGGCTCACGTTGACCGGTGCGTTCGCCAAGTCGAGCAATATCGGGATGATCCTTGCGGCAGAGAAGATGCCCAAGAAGCAACTGGCGCGTTATATGGAGAAGTTCGGCATCACGGAGAAAACGGACCTTGGTTTGCCTGGAGAATCCGCTGGACTAATGCTCCAACCAGAGAAGTGGTCTGGAACGTCATTCCCGACCATGGCGTTCGGACAGGGTTACTCGGTTACGGCCACCCAGATGACGAACGTTTTCGCGACAGTCGCGAACGGAGGCGTTCGAGTCAACCCGACCATCATTCAAGCCACGGTGGAGCCTGACGGCACAGTGACGGAGACCCCCGATCCCGAGCGTGACCGCGTCATTCGTGAAGACACAGCCCGACAATTACTGGCGATGATGGAGGCGGCTACTGGGGCGGGTGGCACAGCTCCGCAGGCCCGGATTCCTGGCTACCGGATTGCTGGAAAAACGGGAACGGCGCAGTTCGTGGATCCGGATTGTCGCTGCTACTCCGGCGACGTCACCGCATCGTTCATTGGTGTCGCACCAGCCGATGTGCCTCGCCTGGCCGTTGGAGTCTTCGTACACCAGCCCAAGCGCGGGCGTAGCGGCGGTGAGTTGGCTGCTCCCGTCTTCAAGGAAATAACCACTTATGCTCTTCAGGCTATGCAGATTCCTCCATCCGGCAAGAAGGCGCCGCAACTTACGTTGACGACTGGATAGCCGATGCGCCTCGCGGAGTTAGTCGAGAGCGTCGGTGGTGTTGTCGAGCCACCCGCCCTCCAGCGCGGGGATGTCGAGATCGATGGGGTATCGCTTTCGTCATCATCGATTGACGTTGGTTTTCTCTTTGCGGCCTTGCCAGGTCACCGAACCCATGGAGCGCGCTTCGTCTCTGACGCCGTTAGCCACGGAGCCGCCGCGATACTGACCGACGATTTCGGTCGCGAGATCATCGAAGCAGGTGGTGGAGCGGGTGTTCCAGTGATCACTGTTCCTGATCCTCGGTCCGCATTGAGCCACGTCGCCTCGACGCTGGCCGGGCATCCGCAAGATTCGATCTCCATGGTCGGAATCACTGGGACGAACGGTAAAACCACTGTGGCGCATATGGTTCGGGCCGCACTAGAAGTGAATGGTGTCCACTGCGGTGTGATCGGCACGCTCGGAAGTCAGTTCGCCGACCGTGTGTCGGTACCTAGTGCGCGCACCACTCCCGAGGCAACCGATCTCTTCCCGATTTTGCGAACCTTTAAAGATGCCGGGGCGAAGGCCGTGGTCATGGAAGTTTCGAGCATCGCCCTATGTGAACACCGAGTCGATGGAATTCTCTTTGACAGTGCTGTGTTCACCGGACTGAGCCACGACCACCTGGATTATCACCGCGACATGGAGGACTACTTCGCTGCGAAGTCACGGCTCTTTCGTCCCGAGCGGGCTCGCCGCGGAGTTGTTCTCGTGGACGACGAATGGGGTGCACGGCTCGCTCGTGAGGCTCGCATTCCCGTCACGACGGTAAGTGCGCGATTGTCCGACGACGAGTCCAACGAAGGCGCCGATTGGATTGTTCGCCGCAGGGGCGACGAACTCTTTCTGACTGGCGAAATGGACGTCGCGTTCGATGTACCAATATCGGCAGGGTTCGCAGTTGCTAACGCCGCTTTGGCCATTGTGACGGCACACACTGTTGGTGTCTCCCTCGACGTAGCGGCGGGCGCTGTTTCCTCGGCCACCGTGCCCGGGCGCATGGAGTTGGTGTCTGCCCTTGGGGGCATCCACTTCATAGTCGACTACGCCCACACCCCCGACGCCGTGGAGCAAGTGGTTCGTGCTGCAGTCGCGCAATGCAGTCGAGACTCAAACCGCGTCATCGTCGTCGTCGGTGCCGGGGGCGATCGAGATCCACACAAGCGTCCTGGTATCGGGCGAGCTGCGTCCCTTGCCGACATCACCATCATCACCGATGACAACCCACGATCCGAAGATCCACAGCGGATCCGTTCGGAAGTCCTAGCAGGAACACGCGAAGGCGCTGACGTCCGCGAGGTTGGCTCGCGCAGGGAGGCGATCGCCGGTGCCGTCGAACTGGCCCTTCCAGGTGACGTCGTACTTGTCCTTGGCAAGGGGCATGAAGCGACACAAGAGCGAGCGGAGGGGCTGCTTGCCTTTGATGACCGCCAGGTGCTGGCATTCTTCGTGGGCAGGCGATTCGGCGGGGGCTCGAGGGAGGGTGTGACGTGACGACGATCACCCTCGCCCAGGCCATCCAGGCAGCCCAGGGTTCGGCTAATGCTGCATTGACGGCTATCGGTGCTGAGAAATCGGTGACGGGCTTTGTTGTCGATTCCCGCTCGGTTCGTCCTGGCGTCTTGTTCGTTGCGATCGCGGGTGAGAATGTGGACGGCCACGACTTTGCCCAGGACGCAGTGAACGCCGGGGCGGTCGCTGTTCTCGCTAGCAGGGAATTGCCCGACGTGCCCTGCATCGTCGTCGACGATGCTGTTCTCGCTCTCGGTCGCATCGCACACTGGTATCGAACACGTGTCCTGACCGCGACCGTCATCGGAGTCACCGGCTCATCGGGCAAGACCACAACGAAGGACCTCATCGCCGATGTGCTGCCCGGGAACGTGGTAGCGGCCCGCGGGTCCTTCAACACTGAGGTAGGGCTGCCACTGAGCATCATGGAGGCCGATGCCTCGACGGACTACCTAGTCCTTGAGATGGGTATGCGGGGTCTGGGCCACATCCGCTACCTGGCCGAAATTGCCGAGCCCGACATCGGAGTCGTCCTGAACGTTGGGCTCGCGCACGTCGGATTGATGGATGGCCCCGATCAGATCGCGCGTGCCAAGTCTGAATTGGTTCAAGTCCTCTCGACCGAGGCGACCGCTGTTCTGAACGCCGATGATCCCGCTGTTCGGGGAATGGCAAAGGCAACCAATGCGCGCGTCGTGCTGTTTGGAGAAAGCCAATCCGCCGCCGTCCGGGCCGAATCCGTATCGCTCGACGCCTCCGGTCGAGCCAACTTCTGTCTCCGTATCGGTGATGCGCCGGGCGTCAGTGTTGCCTTGAACTTGCACGGACAACACTTCGTTTCGGCGGCCCTCGCGGCCGCGACGGTGGCGTCCAACTGTGGCGTGCCCATTGAGCAGATTGCTTCGGCGTTGGAAGCGGCCGGAGCTCGAAGCCCGCACCGGATGGAAGTTCGGACGTCGGCCCACGGTGTGACCGTCATCAATGATTCCTACAACGCCAATCCGGATTCAATGCGGGCGGCTCTCAAGACGCTGCGTTCCATGGCCGGCGAAGGACGTACGTGGGCGGTACTGGGTGAGATGAGGGAACTGGGAGACCATTCATTGCCTGAGCATGATGCGATAGGCAGGCTGGTCGTGCGTCTGGATATTTCCCGGTTGATATGCGTGGGGTCCGGCACCAGGGTCATGCATCTGGCCGCTAGTAACGAGGGGTCATGGGCCGATGAATCGGTATGGGTCGAGGATGTCCCCGGTGCGATCGAGATTCTTGACCGCGAACTGCAGCCGGGAGACACGGTGTTGATCAAGGCCTCTCGGGCCATCGGTTTGGAAGTCGTTGCCGAGCACCTCCTCGCAGGAGAGGAGGATGCCGAATGAGGCTCGTCGTCATCGCCCTTGCCATTGCGTCGGTCGTCTCCCTTATCGGAACACCGATCTTGATCAAGATCCTGTCGCGGCGCGGGCACGCGCAAGCGATTCGCGTGAGCACTGAGGGTGAGGCCTATCCCGATCACGAGGCCAAGAGGGGAACCCCCTCTATGGGCGGTGTGGCGATCCTGATCGCTGTGCTGGCTGGCTACTTCGGCACACATTTGCTGACGTGGCGGCCGGTGACGACTTCGGGTCTACTCGTGCTGTTCCTCATGGTTGGTTTGGGTCTGGTGGGTTTGGCGGATGACTACCTAAAGATCTTCAAGCAACGAAGTACCGGACTTCGAGCTCGAACGAAGTTGATTGGACAGGCGCTCGTGGCTTTCGCGTTCGCCTATCTTTCGGTCCAGTTCCCGAATGCCGACGGGGAGACTGCGGCATCGATGGCCGTCTCTTTCGTCCGGGATACGTCCTTCGTTCTCCCGCTCGGCCTGTTCTTGGTGTGGGTTTGGTTCCTGATCACTGCAACCACGAACGGAGTGAACCTCACCGATGGGCTTGATGGGCTGGCTGTCGGCGCGTCCGTCATGAGCTTCTTGGCCTATGTGCTGCTTGCGATCTGGCAATACGGACAGAATTGCGCTTTCGAGGTGACGGAGTTCTGTTATGCGACACAAAACCCGCTCGACCTCGGGATAGTCGCCGCATCGGCTGCGGGTGCTTGTTTCGGGTTCCTCTGGTGGAATACCGCGCCGGCTCGGATCTTCATGGGAGATACCGGATCCCTCGCTCTCGGGGGAGGAATCGCTGGGCTCGCGATCTTGAGTAGGACCGAACTGCTCCTGCCTTTCATCGCCGGGCTGTTCTTGATCACTACCGTCTCCGTCATCTTGCAGGTCGGCTCGTTCAAGCTCACCCGGAAACGTGTCTTCCGAATGGCGCCGCTGCACCACCACTTCGAGATGATCGGTTGGCCGGAAATCCAAATCGTCGTTCGACTCTGGATTGTGCAGGGCCTGTGCATTGGCGCGGGGCTGACGTTGTTCTATGCCGAGTGGGTACGCGCGTGAGTTCGTCGGATGTTGCCGGATTGCATCGCGATTCAGATTGGTTCGGTATTTCGATCACAGTCGTTGGTCTTGGAATCGCTGGCTATTCCTGCGCGGACGTCTTGATGCAGTTGGGCGCGGACGTCACCATCGTGGATCAATCAGCGGGGGAAGCCCAGTCTGAGCGAGCCGAGGTGCTCGGGTCCTTAGGGGCTCGAATCCTGTTGGGTGCCGAGGCGCAGGTGCCGACGTACACCAAACTCGTGGTGGCATCTCCCGGTCTACGGCCCTCGTCCGACCTGCTCGTTTCGGCGCTTGCGCACCGCATTCCGGTGTGGGGCGAATTCGAGCTGGCCTGGCGGTTGCGGCGCTCACCGAACGATGCACCGTGGTTGTGCATCACAGGAACTAACGGCAAGACCACGGCCACGCTCATGCTCGAGTCGATGTTGAATGCCTCCGGTGCGCGTGCCGTGGCTGCCGGGAACATTGGCAATCCGCTGGTGGACGTTGTCATGCACGATTCGGTTGATGTGATCGCCCTCGAAGTAGGCGCTCCCCAGTTACCTTTCCTCTATTCGGCAAGTCCGTTGGCGGCCGCGTGTCTCAACGTCGCCCACGATCACATCGATCACTTTGGATCCTTCGAAGAATACGTTCGGGTGAAAGAGCGGGTGTACCAAGACACGCAGGTCGCGGCCGTCTATTCGGTCGCAGACCCCGAAACCCGAGCGATGGTCGAGCGTGCTGATGTCGTGGAAGGTTGCCGAGCCATCGGCATAACGCTCGACATCCCTGACATTTCCATGCTCGGTGTAGTGGACGGGCTACTGGTTGATCGAGCATTTGTGGCGGATAGAGCCGATTCCGCGCAGGAACTCGCAAAAATGGCTGACGTCCAGCCGAGTGCACCGCACAACGTCAGCAACGCTCTCGCAGCTGCGGCCCTAGCGCGCTCGTATGGGGTAGAGGCATCGGCGGTGCGGGCTGGTCTTCGTTCCTTCTCGCCGGCGCCTCATCGAATTGCAACCGTCGCGCAGAAGGCGGGCGTCACGTACGTTGATGATTCAAAAGCTACCAATGCCCACGCAGCAGAGACGTCGCTCTTGGCCTTCGATTCGGTCGTCTGGATCGCCGGAGGCCTGGCGAAGGGCCAGCAATTCGACGAATTGGTGGTGAAGGTCCGCGATCGAATCCGTGGAGTGGTTCTGCTGGGGTCGGACGCTCCGGAAATCCACGCTTCGCTTCGCCGACACGCACCCGATATCCCGGTAATCGTCGTTACGCGCACGGACACTAGTGCGATGCCGGACGTCGTTGCCGCTGCCTTGACGATGGCGCAGCCGGGAGACACTGTGCTGCTTGCCCCCGGCTGTGCATCGTGGGACATGTTCACCGACTACACCGTGCGCGGTCGGGCCTTCGCTGAGGCCGTGTCCATGTTGGATGTCGAATGAGCAGCCGACGGCCTGAGACGACGGAGCTCCCAGGCGCCGGGCTGGCTCGAGAACTGACGAACTCGCCCGTCGCCCTCCTCGCCAGACACCCGCTGAGTGCGTACTACCTCCTGATGGGAGCGGCTCTTCTGCTGCTCATCCTGGGTCTGATCATGGTCATGTCGGCCTCCAGTATCGAGAGTGTTCGGGTCTTTGGTTCTCCCTACACGCTGGCGCAGCGTCAGGCCTTCTTCGCGCTGCTGGGCGTCATTGCCATGTTCTTCGCAGCGCGCACATCGGTTCAGTTCTGGCGAGCGTTCGCCTGGCCACTACTTCTGGCGGCGTTCGGCCTCCTCATTGCCGTGCTATTCGTCGGAGTGGAAGTGGCCGGACAGCGCAACTGGATCGAGATCTTCGGTCCCTTCCGCTTTCAGCCCAGTGAGATTGCCAAGTTGGCATTGGTCGTCTGGGGCGCCGAGGTGTTGTCACGCCGCTCTCGTCGACTCGACACCTGGAAGGGACTCCTCATCCCGCTGCTTCCTGTCGCCGCGGTCATGATGCTGTTGGTCCTTGCGGAGGGCGATTTTGGAAACACCGTCATGTTGGGTGCCGTTCTCACCGGAATCCTTTTCGCTGCCGGTGCACCGCTGAGGATCTTCGCGGCCTTTGCGGCTGTGGGTGCCGTCGGTGTTTGGGTGTTGTCCCTCGCCGCGCCTTACCGGATGGATCGGATCCTGTCCTGGCTGGACCCGGGGTCGGACCGGTTGGGTTTCGGGTGGCAGGTCACCCAGGGCCAATATGCGCTGGGGACCGGTGGTTTCTGGGGTGTCGGGCTCGGAGCGAGCCGCGAGAAGTGGGGGAATCTGCCTGAGGCGCACACCGACTTCATCTATCCGGTGATCGGTGAGGAACTCGGACTCCTGGGGACCCTCGCCGTCCTCGCCCTTTTCTCTGCACTCGCCTTCGCGATTTTCCGATTGAGCCGGAATACCCATGACCCGTTCGTCCGCTACGCGGCTGCCGGAGTCGGCTCGTGGATCGTCGTCCAGGCGGTCGTCAACATCGGTGGTGTTCTCGGACTTCTGCCTGTTGCCGGAGTAACCCTTCCTCTTGTCTCCTACGGCGGCTCTTCGCTCATTCCGACGTTGACGGCCATCGGCATGCTGATGGCTTTCGCGCGGCAAGAACCGGAGGCTCGTCGCGCACTACGACGACGGAGCACGGCGCAGGCCCTTCGGCGCAGATAGGAACCTGCTATGCACGTGGTCTTCGCCGCCGGGGGTACTGCTGGACATGTGGAGCCGGCGCTCACTACCGCGGACGCGCTCCAGCAGATAGATCCATCGGTCAGTATCTCGTTTATCGGTGGAAGTCGGGGTCTCGAACGTGACCTGGTGCCTGCTCGGGGCTTTCCGCTCGTGATGACGACGGCTGAGCCCTTCCCTCGGAAGCTCAATGTGCGCGCCTTGTCCTTCCCGGCGCACACAATCAAGGGATTTCGTGAGGCACAGGCGCACCTGCGTTCGACGAGCGCGGACGTCGTGGTCGGGTTCGGTGGTTACGCGGCCATTCCTGGATACCTGGCTGCATGGAGATCCAAGGTGCCAATGATCATCCACGAAGCGAATTCCAGGGCCGGTTTCGCAAACGTGCTCGGCGCCAAACTCACGAGGCACGTCGCCACTGTTCACCCAGGGGCGCTCGCGCCCGCCCGCCGGATGTCTTTGCCCGTGCGGCCGGCGATCGCGCATCTGGATCGATTGAAAATGCGGCGAGATGCGCGGGATTTTTTGGGTTTGCCTGTCGATGGTCCCGTCGTCCTCGTCTTCGGAGGTAGCCAGGGGGCTCGACACCTCAACGAGGTCGTGGGGGAGTCTCTCGAGCGCTTTACTCAGTCGAGAATCCATGTGCTCCACGCGGTCGGAAGAGCGAACGAACTGCCACCTGCCAGCGAGTTTTACCACCCGGTTTCTTACGTGGATCGGATGGACCTCGCGTATGCGGCCACAGACCTAGCAGTGTGCAGGTCCGGCGCCATGACCTGCGCGGAATTATCCGCGGTGGGCCTTCCCGCCATTTATGTGCCGCTTCCGATCGGCAACGGTGAGCAAGCAGGAAATTCCAGGCCACTCGTTGAGGCCGGTGGAGGCATCCAATGCGCAGACGCCGATCTCACTGCGGAGTGGCTTACGGCCACCGTGGGGCCGCTGGTCCATGATGAGAAGCGCCTTGTTCAGATGTCACGCGCAGCAGGCTCCTTCGGTGACCGCGACGCCGATCAGGAGATGGCGAGTTGGATCATCGAGGTGGCGCGCCAACAGCGGAAGGGGTGATGATGGACGCGGCGGACCTGTCGGCTCTGGGCCGAGTACACATCGTCGGAATCGGCGGAGCCGGTATGTCTGGTATCGCGCGGATTATGGCTGCTCGGGGCGTGCCGGTTTCCGGGAGCGACGCCAAGGAATCGCGTCGGCTGCAGGCCCTACGGGCCCTTGGAATCGAGGCTCGGGTCGGCCACGAAGCGTCATTCGATGCGGACACCCTGGTCTACTCGACGGCCATCCCCGAGTCCAACCCCGAACGGCGCTACGCCGAGGCCTCCGCCATTCGGCAGATGTCGCGGGCTCAAGCATTATCTGCGGTGATGTCCGGCTATAGGGGAGTCGCCGTATCGGGAACCCACGGAAAGACAACCACCACGTCCATGTTGACGGTCGCTTTGCAAGCGTGTGGTGCAGATCCGTCATTCGTCATTGGAAGCGAACTCAACGAATCCGGATCCAATGCGCATCTCGGAACCGGTGAGGTCTTCGTCGTGGAAGCTGACGAGAGCGACGGATCCTTCCTCGCACTCCCGGCGACTGTCGGAATCGTCACCAACATCGAACCGGACCACCTGAATCACTGGGGAGATTTCGCCGCACTTGAAGCTGCGTTCGATGACTTCGGTCGGCGCATTGGTCACCAGGGTGGATTCGTTGTCGTGTGCGCCGATGATCTCGGGTCCCGCGCGATGGCTGAGCGATTGGCCGCCGAAGGTATCGATGTGCGCACCTACGGGGAGAGTGACGATGCCACCGTCCGGATGATCGATCCAGTGCAAACTGACACGGGGTGGAGCTTCACAGTCGGACGGGAAGGGGTGCGTCAGGGAGAAATCTCCCTGAAGGTGCCCGGGCGCCACAATGCTTTGAACGCATTAGCTGCATATGTCGCGGCGACCGGTTTGGGGTTCGCAGATGCAGACGTCCGAGCAGGTCTGGAAACTTTCTCGGGGACCCGTCGTCGTTTCGATTTGAAGGGAGAGGTCGGCGGGGTGCGGGTGTTCGACGACTACGCCCACCATCCGACGGAGATTGCCGCGACTCTTCGTGCAGCTCGCGAAGTTGTGGGCAAGGGGCGTCTCATTGTCGCCTTCCAGGCGCACCATTACTACCGCACCGCCATGTTCATTAAGGAATTCGGTGAGGCGCTTGGGCTTGCCGATGTTGCGGTAGTGCTCGAGGTCTTCGCTCCCGGCGAGGTGCCGATTCCAGGTGCCAGCGGCCAGACGCTGGCTGCGAACGTCCCGCTGCCGGCTGGCGATGCCATCTTCGAACCGTCGTGGACGTCGGTGGTGGCGATCCTCGCGGACCGCGCGAAAAGCGGTGACATCGTCATGACCCTTGGCGCCGGAGACATCGGAATGCTTGGCACGGAAGTCATCGACCTGTTGCGGGGTCGCGCGTGAGTGTCGTCGACGAACAACGCTCCAAGCACGGTCATTTTGACCAAAACGAGTCCTCAACCGGACCGTCTCGCACCCAAAGGATGTTTCGGTGGCGTCCCTTCGGTCGCCGGCGTCGAATTCAGGTACCCGATCGGTGGATCGCGCAGGCCCAGCGCAAACGTCGCCTCAGAGCCTTGCTGGTTCTTGTGTTGGGAGCGGTTGTTGCCTTCGCATTTTGGGCAGTGTGGTTCTCGTCATTGCTGGCCGTTCAGCGAATCGAGGTCGTCGGATTTACATCCGAAGGTCAACTCGTGGGTGGGCAGCAGGTTCGATCCGCTGCGTCCATCACTGTGGGTACGCCGATCGCACAACTTGATACGGCCGCCGTGCAAAGCCGCGTAGCGGAGTTGCCTTGGGTGGATACCGTCGAGGCACGTCGAGCATGGCCGAACGACGTTGTCCTTGCCGTTACCGAGCGCATACCTGTGGCAGTGCTGGAAGACGGTGACGTCCGAAGCGGCGTGGATGCACAAGGTGTGGTGTTCGATCCACCCGGTGGCCTGTGGCTAACCGATCCGGTTATCCGTGGAGAAGGTCCGGCGGTCAAGGTGGCCGTTGATGTTGTGACGTCGCTTCCGGAAGACATCGAACGACGAGTCCGCGTTGTTCAGGCGGTGAGTCCGGACGACATCCGACTTGAACTCGGCAACGAATCGATCGTCCGGTGGGGCAACGCCGATGAGGCGGACTTAAAAGCCGAGGTGCTCCGGTCACTGCTGCCGAGGCGAGCGGAGTCCTATGACGTCAGCGCCCCGTCTCTTCCAGCAACATTCCGCGAAAGGGGCCCTAAGGAGTAGGAATTTTCCGGGCTCCTGGGATTGAGATCGCGTTGCACTTGCGCTGCGGGGCATAAACCCCCTACCCTCCCGCCGGCTTCGGGCCAAGCGATGTTTCAGCCTTAAGTAAAGGTTGAGACTTTGGCACCGGGCCGCACGAGTCGGTGCGCCCCCTCGCACCGGCGTGGAGGAAAGGACGGGCAGCTGTGGCGGCTCCCCAGAACTACTTGGCAGTGATCAAAGTCGTCGGCATCGGTGGCGGCGGCGTGAATGCGGTCAACCGCATGATCGAGGTCGGTTTGAAGGGCGTGGAGTTCATCGCCATCAACACCGACGCCCAAGCTCTGCTGATGAGCGATGCGGACGTGAAACTCGATATCGGTCGCGAATTGACTCGCGGACTCGGTGCTGGAGCGAACCCAGAGGTGGGACGCAAGGCAGCCGAAGATCACATCGAGGAGATCGAAGAAGTGCTGCAAGGCGCCGACATGGTGTTCGTTACCGCCGGAGAGGGTGGTGGCACCGGAAC
>Ga0181591_10002103_pt1 | contig 17136 bp, 22 predicted proteins | sample 071ome_33_FD_133757 | JGI IMG/M metagenome (GOLD analysis project Ga0181591, IMG submission 133757) | Coastal salt marsh microbial communities from the Groves Creek Marsh, Skidaway Island, Georgia - 071412AT metaG (megahit assembly) | ecosystem: Environmental > Aquatic > Marine > Intertidal...
AGCTACTCGTCGATAAAAAAGAATTAACATTCAGAGGAATCTGGTCCACTGTCAGAAGCAGTGTTATCAGGTTCCTCTATTTCAATGCTGAGCAAATCCAGGATTTCTGGATCTACGCAGTTGGTTAGGTCGCCAAGGTCTTCCATTGGTGCTATGAAGTTAGCAAGTTTGCGCCTGCCTCTTTTCACAGCATCTTTCACACCCTGGCGCTGATCAGGATTCAACCGCTGCCAAGCGATTACACTCAGAGATGCAATAGCGGCAGCGGAAACAAGCTTACGCATGGTTTTGGTGTAAGTGAAGCAGCTCGAAAGCTGCAGAAACCCATCATTACTGATGGGAGAGTGCAACTATCAGAAGGAAGTAGCGTACTGCTTTCTGATGTATTCAGCAGCAGTCGTCACTTCTAGTCGTGGCTTAGGAAAGGACGAACCGCATGTTGTGTGTTGTTCCCATTGATGGACAATGAAAGCAGCACGTTCTCGTGCGGATGCAACGTCGGTGTGATAACTATCAACAAGATCGTTCCACACCAGAACAGTGCAGTTCTTAATAGCAGACATGGTTTTAGTGTGTAGCAAAGAAGCAGCTTTGAGGGCTGCAGAAAAGGGCCGAAGCCCCTTAGTGCAACCGTCGATCAGAACGGAACTTCCTCCAGGGTTGGGACAGCCTTAGCGGTTGTTGCCCTGGTGGCGGGCGCAGCTTTTGCTGGTGCTTCCTTCTTCACAGACTCAGTTGTGGCTTCAGCAGCCCTCTGAGCAGTGGAGATTTGACCTAGTCGGATGGTTGTATAGCTTGTGGCAATAACTTCCATACGACCGCGAGGCTCACCTTCTGGAGTTTGCCAGGTGTTGTAACGGAGGCGGTACTCAATGGCAACGGTGTCACCTTTGTTGTACCGGGAGTTGATGTTCTCACCCACACCGTTGTAAGCGGTGACAGGAATAGGAGAATCTTCTTCCCTGGCGTCGACTGGTGCGACACGGAATTCAGTAACAGTCAGAGAATCACTGGGAGTGCGCTGACTGATATCGGACACGATGGTACCGATGATTGTTCCGTTGTTAGCAGCAGACATGGTTGTTGTGCAAAGGACAAGCAGCATCCAAGCCCAGGCTGCGATTGGGCGATATAAATGTATGGAAATATAAAGAAACTATTAAACGAAGTAGATAGAACACTACCTCATATTCAATTAAATTTTGTAACCTGCGCCAAGGCACCAATCCCTGTGGAGTTGATCAGCTGATTTGGGCCAATCGTGAGTAGCACACTGGCGTTCGGTTGCTTTATCAATGGACTGAATAATTGCAAGCGCAATAAATGATGCTGCAACAGCAAGTCCAACAATGCAGACGTAAAAGTCTGAAAGATCAGAATGCTGCACCGTGAGTTTCTCGTGATGTTTCATCAAAAGAGTGTGATGGAGATAACGATGAACGTTAACGGAAGAGAAAAGTGAAATAATCACTGGTGGAGAATAAATGCCTCATGTGAGGCAATGCTGAGGGAAGGAATTGCACCTCCCCAAACTGTCTACAGCTCAGCTGAGATCAGCTTCACGCTCGATCTCTCTTTTGAGCCACTGGAGTAGCTCTTTGTTGCTGGTGATGATCTTGTCTGCCGTTACAATGAACGGAGTCAAGTCCAGCTCTTTCATGCCGTCCATCCATGCTTCGAAAGCCTGGTAGAAGGCAAGGCGGAAGTGCTCCAACTCTTGATCCACCTGGGGTGAACGCAGAGAAGAATCCCTTCTGGCAAGCAGGCGGAGATCTTGGAGCTTGTGATACACAGCAGCTTCGGTCATGGTGACGCTTGGTGGTGTGTGCGAAAGTGCCTGCTGTAGTGCAGGCAATAACTGGGACAGGGTTTGCACCTGTCCACCCGCTTAGACGGATCAGCTGTCAGCAAGTTGTAATACAACAATGCTGAACTCAGGAAAGAACCGTGAGCGATAATCGCAATTGCGCTTACCGCATTCACACGGATTAGTTTCCCAATCTTCTTGCTCATTGACAATTGCCTTGGCTTTCAACACAGCCATAGCTTCTTCCGCACTCCTGCGAGTGGGATAAAGCTTGTTGCTGTGCAAGCTGTAGCAGCCGTGGTCATCAAAACAACAGCTTTCAATGGCAAAGAGTTCCACAAGGACCTCCTGTTGTGCGGTACCCATCTCCGCTGGGGGTAATGCTGACGGGAGGCATTGCACCTCCCTGGCCGCTTAGACGGACTCAGCAGTAGTTTCGGCTTTGCTGAATAGCTCAGCCAGTGCGCGTTTGACTCTTGGGCGGGTAGCAACGTATGCAACACCGCCGATAGCGATACCAGCTGCAAGTACTGCAACTTTCGCTCCAGAGCCGAGTTTGCTCTGGGAGTTGTTGAGGTTGTCCACCATCTGCTGCATTTCAACGAAATCCAGACTGTCCAAAGGACGCAGTTCGAACACAGGAATCTCCTGTTGTGCGGTGCCTATCTCCGCTGGAGGCAAGTACTGGTAGCTAGATTCGATCTAGCGGCATCACGCCGTTTAACCAGTGGTCAAGTTAATAAGCAAACGCTTAATTACATAAGCGAATTACAAAAGTTGAGAGAATGAATCAAACAGCATCAAACTTGCAGTTTGCCTTCAAAGCTTGATGTATAACCAAGCGAAGCAAACAAAACACAAGAAAAATGCTAAAAACTTTTCCACAAGTCTTGCCAAAAAATTGAGGGGCGCCGACTTGTCCTCAGGCGAAATCCTTGAGATCGATTGCGCTGGAAGGGATTTGAAGGGGAGTACAGGGGTTTGTACACCCTAAAAACGGTGTCAGGATGCTGACGCGTCGTTTCAGGCGGTGTTAGGTATGGTATAGGAGTGACAGGCTCATCAGCGACAGCATGTCAAGCTGCCGGACCGGGGTGTTACCCCCGGTTTCGCCGTGTATTCAAAAGTCAGGCTCACCTTGAAGCGACCAACCCTTACGGATCAGTGCCGACCAGAGGCGGCGAGCTTCTTCGGTTGGCATTGTCTTACCGCGACCAAAGCTGGGCTTGGTATAGACAGTGTTGTTAGCGTTTGGCATGAAGTCGTACTTCACCCACTCGCTGTAACGCTCAACTTCGAGCGTATAGTAGTTAGCCATCGGATTAAAATCCAAAACAACGCAGCAATTTAATACAAAACTGCTGTATCCTGCTCAATACAACCTCTCAACTCGCAAGAATAAGTTGTAACGCAGTCATATACCTTATATATATAGTTGCAGCATGACTACAACTTTCTTTTTTTCCTTCAGCCGCATTCCAGCAGCTGATGTCGCTTGATAGCTACCAAAATTTTTACCCCATTTTTGCCAATTTAAGGCGGCAATAGGGTTTAATCAGCAATTAAAAGGTATTTACAGCGCTTAAAATCGGTTATATATACAGTATTTTGGTCAAATGCCCGTCTCTCCAAGGGATTTTGCTCTCTGGGCAAGCGCTACCGGCAATAAATATCCTCAAACAGCAGCTGAAAAGATGGCTGCAGCGCCTCATGCCTACGATTTTGTTCGTAACTTCGGTAAAACAGGTGCAAATGCCCCCGGACCACGTGTTGGCGGCCAAATTGTCTTTGATCAACCGGTTTCTGTTCAATTTGCAGATAATAACTCCGTTTTTCAATCTCCAGTAACACCGGACAACAATATTCCTAAAGTTGCAGGCACGCTCGACAACACAATGACGGGCGAACACTATGACAACCAAGTAAGAGATACCCAAGAAGATAATGCACGCGGTAATAACCTCATCCGCAACCTGGGGCAAGCTGCACTTGCAACTGGAGCAATTGCAGGTACCGCAATTCTTGCTACTAATCCTGCAGCACGTCAAGCTGTACGCAGTGCTGCAACAACTGCACAACAACAAGCTTTAAATATTGGTAGCCGCATTTTATCTTTCTTATCAGGTGATGTAACTCCACCAACAACCGGACAACGCTATCAACAAGAACGCATTCCTACCGCAGTGCAAACAATGCAAGCTGCAAAAGGAGCCAACGTTGGAACACCAGAAAAATCAATTGTTCCAACAACAACAGCGGCTACCGGTGTTAAACCTGTAACTGAAAGTGAAAAGATTGCTACTCAACAATCATTCAGTCCTTCTGAAACTGGCTACAGAAGTTCTGCATTAGCAGACTATGAAAAAGCAATGCCGCCATCAGAAGCAATGCAAGAAGCGCGGCGTCAAGCAGCAACTGCTCAACTTCAAAGTGCTGTAAAAACTATTCGTAGCCAAGAACCTTACCAACCAGATCTCCCTGGCATAAACACTGCATTAATGGTTCTACGCAATAAAGAAGTAGGAGTCTCACCAGAAGAAGCAGGTATCTATCAACCGCCTGCTCCATCTAAACTTGGGCCAACAACAACACAGTATTCACTTTTCCAAACAACACCAGAATCTTCAAGCAGTGGGTATACTCCAACAAAAGAAGCTTACTCAGAACAAACAGCTGATTTAAAACCAACAGTTGCAGACCGTGTACAAAAATTTATCACAGTTTTAGATCTTGGTAAGGGAGAAAGTGTTCAAATTCCTGAAAGTCAAATTGGACGTGGAATTGAAACACCAAAAGGATTAATCAGCTCTATGGTTCCTGAACCCGTTTCTGTTGCATCCACTATAGAGCTAGAACCACCTGGCGTTCTTGCCGGTCCACGTCAACGTGTTATTCCTGAGTCGCACGCCAAAGCCTACGACATCGTTGCCGCTGGTGCACAACGCGGTCACGCTATTCCCTTTGATCGCGCACTAGAAATTGTTACCAATCCTGAAACCCCACTCAGCTTCGGTGAACAACAAGCTTTTGAAAAGCACACACCTATCGCTCTTGCTGGGCAATCGTTTGAACCAGGTGCTCGTACCACCGGCCAAATGCGTAGCGTTCGCACTGGAGAAGAAAGCGGTCAACGTGCTGAAGAACTGCTTGATCGCTATGCCCGTGAAAACGTTTCAGGCTTGACTCCAACAGGTCGGCAGTCCGCTAGCTCATCCCAAATGCGCGGCCTCCCCACTGAAGCAAGCGAACAACAAGAAAGGTTGTTTGAAAAACAAATAAATCCTTCCGGTGTTCTCACTACACCTACAGGTCGTGCAATGCGCAACATCAGTGCACTTGATCCGGAAGCACTTGCAGAAGGACGCGAAGAATACGCACCACACACTTTTGCCACCACTGGCGCTAACCCAGAAGCAGCAGCCAAAGCACATGCTTCAGCAACTTCATCGGAACGCGTCAGACAGATGAACTCTTTGTTTGGCCCCGAAAACAGCGCTACCTTACTGCATTTAAGAACAGAAAACGGAATTAAAACTATTTCTCCTCGTGAATTAAAAGGTCAAATCAGGGACACAGCAAACGCTGTGTTTGATCGCGCTGCTGTTTATCATGCAAATCAACAAGGAGTTGACTTGCCTGATAAAAACCAAGATTATCTTGGCTACTTACAAACTGCCAACGCAGTTCTGTATAAAAATCCTGATGTAGCAAACGTTGCTATTGGTCAAATGGCACGTGCTTTTGATCAAGATCTCCGTGCAAAACACGGGTTAAAAATGGAAGCATCTAACAATCCAGATACAAGGAAGGCGTCACAAGCTTTACACACGTTTATGAACGTTGCACGTGGTACAACTGTCGGCCAACTTGCTTTAGAACACTTCAATACTCTTGCTGGTCGCGCACGCAGTCAAGAGCGTGTTCGTACATCAACCAGCATGATTCCCGTTGGAATTCCTGGCCCTAGCCAAAGCCAAGTTCGACAAATCATGGGTCAAGCAGGATTAGGACAACCAAGCCTTAATCCTCCCAGTATTGGATATTGAACTGCTGTAGAGTACAAATATAAAGAGGTAAAACAATGACTTTTTTAGAGCCAATCATTGCAGCTGTCATTGGTGCTGCAGCAGCCGCTGCTGCTACATTTCTTAAAAACAATAAAAGAACTCAACTGTTCTTGAAGTACGGACCAATCGTTAAAAAAGCTTACGACATTATTGATCCCATCCTTGATCAAAATCTGCATCACTGGAAAGGATCGCAAGTTGATAAAGCTTTTGAACTTGCTATCGAAGCCGTTGCCGATGCTAAACTAACTCCAGCAGAAGTAAAGCAGCTTGCTTTTTATATGGCAGAAGCTTGGCTCCCTCAAAAAGCAGCTGACAAAGTACGCAGCTTAGAAGGCGCTGCAACTGTTGCACCTGAAATTCGCATTGCACAAGCAATTGCTAAAAAAGTCAACGCTACTCCTAACTAATTCAAATCATGGCTGAAGATAAAAAATGGATTCAAGGTGCCATCAAACATCCTGGCGCCTTTACCAAAAAAGCTGAATCAGCTGGCATGTCCGTCAAAGAGTACGCCGCAAAAGTCACGGCAAACCCTGACGACTATGATGCAAAAACAGTGCGGCAAGCAAACCTTGCTAAAACACTAACCAAGCTTCGCAAGAAAAAAGAAGGCTGAGTAAAACAGTGCCTTACCCTTTTTCTGAAAATAATTCGTCGCCAGCCGATAGAGCATGGGCTTCTAATACGAGCCCGTTTCTTGGCACCCTGGGGCCAAACAGAACAACGGCAACACCAACAACAAATCCGTTTGTTGCAAAGTTAAAAGATAACCCTAAATATCCTTCTTTTTATAATGCTGAATTTTCGCCTGATGATGTAAAAAAATCACAACGCGAATATGAAATTGAAACCGTAGATCCCAATCCAAATCTTGCAAACGGTCCAGATAACCCATATGCAAAAGGATTTTTAGATCGTTACGTTGTTAGCATGCTGGTACCGGAAGAAGACAAAGTTGGCCCAAGTAGAGTAAGAGCAATGCTGCCTGAACCAGCAATGGCAGGCGCTTCAGTAAATAATCCGAACACTGCAAACAAGTTTCCGGGCGATTCTGGTATTAAACCGTCATGAACTTAGGTCAACCAATCCGCATGGCCGGAGCTGCACTAAAGAATGTATTGACTAATCCTGCTGCAGTTAAAAACGTTGCTTCTCAAGTTGCAGCTGATACGGCAATGAAGACTGCAGCTCAACAAATTGTTCCTCGTCTGTTAGGAGGAAAACCTGGACTTGGCATGCGAATGAATTTAATGCAAGCCGGAACAGAAGCAGCTGTAGGTATTCCCGCAGCAAGACTCTTACAAAAAGCAGGTGTACCAGAAAGCTTCGCTTCTCCAGCTTCCAGCATCCTTGGAGCAGCCGCTGGTGCTGCGCTGATCAATCGTTTTAGCAATCAAATAGACCCAGAAATTGTACAGGAAAATCATCCGGACTTTCATCAACTGTATGCAGTGCAGCAAATGAATGCTGCAATGAAACAAAACGAACATGACATGAAGATCCAGGAGATTTACGCGCGTAACTATAACCCGCCGAGTTTCATATACCACAAAAGCACAGGAGATACAGCATCCACTGCGCAAAACATTGCTAACTCTATATTGAAATCAAGCCAGTTTTAATAATGGCTAATCCCAATACAACTGATAACTATTTAACAAATAGCATTAAAGCTGCAAAAAATTTTGCTGTTAAATATACCGAGAAAGTTAAAGAAGCAGCAGGACGCACGCCCTGGGGTCAATACAAAAGTGACTTAGGTACTGTTGGTGAATATGTAAAAGAAGCAGTTACTGATGCAGAAGGAAATCGCATTGGAGTTAAAGTTGCAGCGCCTTCTACTTTTTCTGCTGGTGCCACACTAGATATCCTCAACAATCAAACCAGGCAAGCGGTATCACGTGCTACTAATATTCCCCTGCAAGTTTCTAAGATAACATCTGACCTTGCAGCAAATACAGGATTAGAAAGCCGCCTTGCACAGACCGTTGCAGCTGCTGGCGCCGCAGCAATCTACAGTCGTTTGGCTGGCGTCACCGGTCCAGTATCACAAGGTTTGAGGCCACTGGGGTATAAAGCAGTTATTCCTGTATCAAAGGAGCAAGATCCAACAGGCAAGACGCCTTTAAATCCTGCTTTAGAAGCTGTGATGCGACATGGTATGTTCCAACGCAGCCAGATGCTTCCTTACCAGGAATTTAAACAAGAAAGACCAGATGTAGCGCCATCAACATATTCTCAATATCGCCGCTATCAAACAGCTAAACCAGAAGCAGGTAAGCTGGTTTCAATTGATCCCGAGGGGCAATCGTTTACTGCATTAGGTGGTTTAGTTCGTGGCAGTGCAAAAGGTCTTAACGATCCTGAGCTGCGAGTTAAAGGAATGCCAATCACAGCTAGTGCAGTTGCTGGTTTAGGTGCAGGCTTTGGCGCAATGAAAGCAGCCTCCCGCTTCCTCGAACCACCAGTAGATGTTCGTGGTGTTAAATTATCTGAACTTGGTAAAGCTGCTCCCTCTATTGGAGAAAAAGTTGCACAAAAACTAGGAGGTGCCACTGATCCAGCATTGCTTGGTATCGGCGCCACTGCTGCAATTGCAACAGGATACGCAGCTAAAAAACTGTTTGCAAAAGCAGCAGAAAATCGAATTAAAAAAGAAGACCCAATAGAATACTTAAAACACAAACACGGCTCTTTCCAAGCTGCTGCAGAAGCAGTTGGACAACCAAACGCACAGAGCTGGCAACAATTGATTCCGCACGTTAAGTAAAATGGGAATTTTAGATAGTGCACCTGGGTATGGAGATTTATCTGGTTATCAAAACCCATTAGATTTTAATGCTTCACCAATTGGAACAAATTATGATTGGGAAAGTTTTTCTAGGGGTACTGACTGGAATCAAACTCCGTCTATTCAAGATTCGCCTAATCGTTGGGGTGATGCAGCAAGAGCTGCAGCAAACTGGTTAAATTCTAAAAACAGCGGATCACGTACTCCGTACACCAGTGCAGCAAGAAAACGGCAACAACAACAACAATACGGAAGCAGCCCTGGGGGATTCCAAGTTTCGCCAGAAGTCTCTGTTATTCAGCAGAGTGCACAACCTAGAAAAATCACATCTACAACTACTGGAGGTAGTAGCGGCGGAGGATTGTTTGGATCAATTGGTGGATTAGCTGGAACAGTTGGAACTGCAGCTGGAATTTTTGGACCACTTGGCGCACCGATTGGAGCAGGAATTGGCGGTTTAATTGACATGGCACGCGGTTAAGCTTATCTCATTTAAAATAACAACTAAGAGGGATTAAATTATGTGGCCTTGGATTTTAGGTAGTGCTGCTCTTGGTGGCTTGCAAGCTTACCAACAAAGTCGTGGAGATATTGGGAAAACTTTAACAGGTGCCGCAATCGCAGGCGGATTAGGTGCTTTAGTCCCTGGCGCGGGCCGCTTTGCTGGTACTGCTTTAGAAGGAACAGGGATTCTCACGCCCTTAGCCGCTAACTTAACAAAAATTGCAGCTAAAGGGCGCCAGCTGGCCGGCCTTGCAGGACCTGTGCAAGCCGTTCAACCAGCTCAACTTGCAAAACTTGCTGGTGGTGGTACAGCCATGCTTGCAAGTACTGCAATTCCTGGCATTGCCGCAGGCCTTTCAGGAGCTGGACGCTCTGCTGAAGCTGCTCCTGGTGGTGGCGCAGGACCTCTATCTGGCCCCGGCAAAGCTGCAGGCTTAGTGCGTGCAGCTACATTCCAACCAGAAGAGCTGACTCCCCCTGAGTATCAGACAGGAGCAGTACCTGGTATTAGTCAGTATAACTATCCTGGTTTAGTTGAGCAACAAAATCTTGTTGGTCCTTGGCAAGCCAACCTTCAATATCAACGCCAGATGCAAGATGTTGAAAATCAAAACATCATGCGTTTGTCCAACTATCAATTAGCAGCTGGTGATGATGTCAAAAAACGTGACATGCAACGCAGCGCCGCCATGGCACAATTAAAAACAAACCTGGCAACACTATCTTCTCTGCAGCTTGGTGCACAACAAGCTGCTTCTAATCAAGCCTCGCAAGCGCTTGCTAACATGGGTGCTATTGCTGGTACACAGTATCAATACTGATCATGGCAGGATCTTCTGTTCCGTTTGATGCAATCACTGGTTTGCTAGGCAGCAGTGACGCTTGGAAAAAATACTTTCCAGGCCTGTCACGCTCTTCCTCTGCGCCTGACTACTCTTCCTACAAACCGTCCAAAGAGGCTTCTGCTTTACCCTGGAGCCTGAAAGGAATTGATTTCACAACCGGTAAAACGGTTGATCTTAATGCTTTTGGTCAACCGCAAACAAAATTAACACCTCCTTCTTACGACACTCCAGCAAGTCCGTACAGTAGTGACGATATTAAACAAATGTATCAAGACTACAGCGCAATGGCAGATGTACAACGGGCCAAAGATGAAGCAAGTCAATACGGATTCATGAAAGCACTTCAAGGAGATATTCTTGATACCGCTTATAAAACTCGCCAGTGGGATTTACAAAATAAACTGAACTATCAAAAATGGAGTCCTGTTGTTGCTGCAGATATTGCAGCCACTAAGCAACAACAGCAGAGCGCTGCATCTGGTGACTTTGCCCGTGAACTTGGCGCCGTCTCTGATGCTGCTTATAAAGCCGGATTGATTAGCCTACAAGCGCTTTCTCCAAGGCAACGCGTCGGTTAAAAATAATTACTCCATTTGGTAAAATACAAATAGCAAGATTTTAAATCATGAGCAATAGTAAAAATAGGAATAAAAGATTAGCAGGGAGTCTTGCTGCACTTGGTACGCAAGCAGGAACGCCATCGGCTAGCAGTACAGCCTCTGCCAGTTCTGGATCTTCTTTAGGCGTTACCAGTGCACAAAGGAAACAAAAAAAACAAACATCTAGCAATGTTGTTCAAGTACCAAGCCAATCGCTTAATACACAGCTTGCGCTGCAAAATCTAGCATTTAATCAGAATTTACTGGCGCAGACTTTCGGCGCAAATCTTGATAGAACTAATGCTGATTATTTCAACACATTAGACCTTGCAAAGTATAGGGATCAAAGTGCAGAAGATCGCCTTAATATAAAAACAAGCGGAGTGGAATCTCGCGCTACTGCCGTTGCACAAGGTGAACAAGATCGTCTGTCAATTGGCACACGTTACGCCGGAGAACTACAATTAACAAACGCACAAATTGCTGGACAACAGGCCCTTGCACACGTTACAGGCGAAGAAGAACGTTTAAGCATCGGTGCACGTTACGCTGGTGAAACAGCGCTGCAAGCCGGCAAATACGCTGGTGAAACAGGTCTCATTGAAACCCAAGGCGCACAGACGCGCCAAAATATATCCGCACAAGGTACACAAGATCGCTTAAATATTGCAACCTCTGGCGAACAGGAACGTTTAAACATTGGCGCACGTTACGCCGGTGAACAAGGATTAGAACGGACTCGTGGCGAAGAAGAACGTAAGACAGTTGTTACATCAGGCGAACAACAGCGCGAAACAATTGGTCGCACTGCCTCAGAACAACGTGCTACAGATCTGCAACAAGAAATGTTCCGTCGTTACAAGGAGAACAGAGACTATACTCAAGCGCAAACGCAATACAGAGCATGATCAAGTGGATTCAACGTCTTTCTGATAAAGACCGCGAATCTTTTCTTGCATTCTGCAAACGCACTGCTTCTCCAATCCAGATGTATCTCTATGCCCGCTTCCTGGGGTTTAAAGGTACCATTGTAGATTGTGATGAGTGGGCACAAAAAGAATACAAGAAAAGAAATTTCAACGCCATCTTAGAAGACGAAATTGACTCCATGCAAAACGACATCGCCAAACTGCGCGATGCTATTGACATGGGCATGGTCAAACAAGATATGGGAACATCGCGGATTGCAATGCTTCAAAAAGAATTGCGCGGCTCAATCAAACAACTGCATGATGAAAAAATCCTAATGGATAAACAAGGTCTAATCCTTGCTGGTGCAGACCGAGCGCTGCGTGAAATGTTATCTATCTTCAGAGATGATCCAATTGAAGGGCCGCTCCAGGAGGCTTCTATGGGGGTGTGGACAAAAATCCTGGCAGAAGAATCGTAGAAAATTAATGCGCTATGCTACGAACATGGTAAGCTAGTTTTCGCTTGCCGTTAATTCGGTTTACCAAGGTTCAAAACGTGGCAGGGACAAGTCTTTATTCTGTTTATCGACGCACAGCCAGGGCTGCAGCCCAGCAACGTGTTGTCAAAAAAACAACAGATACAGACATTGAACGCGCACGTACAGACTTTGCATATTTCTGCGAAGTCGTAGGAGATAAACCGCCCGCTAGGCACCATAAAGAATGGCACAAGTATCTTTGTACGGGAGAAGATACAGAATGTTTGATCGGCATTGGCGGACCAAACATTGATATTCTTGCCCCCAGGGGATCAGCAAAATCAACAATCCTGGGGCTATACACAGCTTGGGCAGTTGGTATTCACGCATTAAATAAAAAACCATTAAAGATCCTTTACATTTCATATACCGTTGATGTTGCTCGTCCCAAAAGCGCAGCCATCAAAAGGATCATTGAAGAAAGTAAAACATATAAAGAAATTTTCCCTATGGTAAAAATTGCCAAAGGGATTAACTCCAACGAGTATTGGAGTATTGACTGGAAGTTTGCTGGTATCAAATCCACAGGTGAAGAAGAATTCACCGTTTGTTGTGCCGGTTTGAAAGGCGCGGTTACGTCAAAGCGCTCTCACCTTTGTATCATCGATGACGCTATTAAGTCTTCTGATGATATTAAAAACAGAGACATCCGTGTTGCCATGGAAGATAACTGGAATTCAGTTATTGTTCCAACTATGTTTGAAGGCGGCAGGGCAATTTGCCTTGGCACCCGTTTCCGCCACGATGACATTCATAACACAACATTCATCCCACCGAACGACTGGGTGCAAATTGTTCAATCAGCAATTACAGTTGATGAGACCGGAGAAGAAGAATCATATTGGCCCGAGATGTGGTCGCTTGAATACCTTCAAGATCGCCGCCGACAAGCTCCGATTGCTTTCAGTTTCCAGTACCAAAATCAAATCGTACAGACAAGCGAGCTATCTCTTTCGCCTGACCTGATTGTTAAAGGAACAATAGCAACACAGTTTGATACCTTAGGTGTTGGTGTTGATCTATCCGCTGGCGTCAGAGAAAGAAATGACTATACCGTATTTGTTATGGGCGGAAGAATCGGAGACAAAATCCATATTGTTGATTGCAAACGCATCAGGATAATGGGCAACCTGGAGAAGCTAGAAGCTTTAATGGAAATGATGGAAGAATGGGGCGTTATCCATAAAGACAACAATCAGTACTTCCCCACGGGCAGCCCAGTTGATATTTGGTCAGAAGCAGTGGCCTATCAAGCATCCCTGGAGGCAGACTTTAAACGAATTTGCCTGGGAGATCATGGTTTATACAATCTTCACTGGCATGCTGTCAAAGGATTTCGCGGGGACAAAGTTGCACGGTTTAGGGGCATTATGGGATTGTTCGAGCAACGCAAAATCATCTTTAACAAATACCGTAGATTTGGTGCATTAACTGATGAAATCGTTAACTTCGGTGTAAGCTCACATGATGACTGCGTTGACGCTCTTGTCTGGTTGTGCAACGGGTTAATGACTAGAGGCGCACTGCAGTTAGAGTATTGACGATTTAAACTAAAGAAATCATTCACAATGTCCACCAGCTATTACAACGTAGAGTTAGAGCAGGACGCTTATGGTTCTGCCGTTATTCCTCTTCCAGACGAACTGTGTCACGACCTGGCGCTTCAGCCAAACGAACGGTTTGAGCTTGAAGTGGAAGACGATACAATCACACTCAAACGCATTGCCGCTGGTTACAATATTGAAGAGTAGTTCCAGTTTTAAAAACCAATGAGCGATAGCAGCAAAACAGTACTTGACTCTATCCTCAAGGCTGTTGTAAACCGCGACGGCACTGGTGCTGCTGACACCATGCTTGTCAACGCACACCTTTCCCAAATGAAAATGTTTGGGATTCGCCAAGGCGTTGAGTTTTATCCTGCACAAGATAACTTTGGTAGTCAGCGTTTTGACTTCATTGAACAAGTTATTAAGTTCAATAAGTTAGACGCCAGACTTGATTCCATCTGGGACCGATTCCTTTGCTACGGTAAAGGATTGTTTTATATACGGCCAACAAAAAAGACCTATCGCCTTTACTGGTTTGATAAAGATGCTTATCGAACGTATTACACACCAGAGGGTGAATTAGAAGAAGTCATCATTATTTATCCGTATAAAGTCAAATCCACCCGTGGCTTCCAGGGTGTTGGCTTGAATACAGATAAACGTTACATGCGGCTTCGGATTACTGCAACGGAAATTGAAGAATTTCACAGCGAGCAGGAAATCAGCTTTGACATGCCAACCATGGAGTTTGGCGCGTTTGATAAAAAGACTGTAATTAACACCATGGAATTTATTCCGTGTGTTGAAGTTTTTAACAATCCAGACGCTTTTGGCACTGATGGAGCTGGTGAGTTTGAATGGCTTTCTAACCAGATCATTGCTCACGATGAGATGGTTAAAAACATTAGAGCAAACCTTTCCTTTTTCGGTAATCCAACGCTCCTCTCTTCCCGACCCAAGCAAGATATCATTGAAAGTCAAGATGGCGATGCTGTTCAACGGCCCAGCATTTCCAGTCAATCAGGCTTCCAATCTGAATTCTATTTATCTAGTTCGACGTACAAGCAAGACGCGGTCAATCGCCAGCCACCCGGATACATTGGCAAACCTGGATCGGGCATGCGCGTTCCCCGTGTGATTGCCAACCTGGAGCCGGCAGATCGTGTCGGTTTTATTACTCCAAACGCTGTAAGTACGGATCAAGCTCGGTACTCCGAACAACTTCGTAGTGAGATCCGGCTTGCTTTAGGTGGTATCGACGACCTTAGTATTACTAACGTAACAGCTACGGAGATTAAATCAGCTTATGGACGCGTAAGTGCAACTGCAAAGAAAAAATGTCTACAGCTGTATACATACGGCCTTTGTAGATGTTTTGAATTAATGATCTTCCAGGAGGAACAAATCTTCCGCAAGTCGTTAGCCTATGCCTCAGGTATCAAGTATCCTGTTCCTCCGGAAGATCCCAACGATGAAGCTGCTTCATTAAAGTACGACAAACAAAAAGCACTGTATGAAAAGAAATTACAAAAAGCAATTGACACTGCCCTGGAAACAAAGAAAATTCCTGACGGCGTTCTTGGATTAGCGCCAGACGGCGATCGGAAGGTCAACTGGCGCTGGATGGGACCAGTCTATGAAGATACTGCACAAGATAAACTTAACCAATCTATCTTCACACGTAACCTACAAGAATTAGGTGTTGATAGCATTGAAGCACTGAAGTATTTGTTCCCTTCAAAAACGGATGACGAAATCGCGGGAATGCTCTCCGGTTTCCCATTCCGTATGGTGGGGGAAGTACAGAGGGCCTACTCCGCGTTTATTGATCTCATCAATCAAGAAATGCGGACACCACATCCGCAGCAACCAAATCTACCAATGGCTGCGGATCCGAGACTTGATCTCACTCCCTTCCTTTACCGAACCCTAGAAAGCCTACAAAAAGAGGTAACCTATGCAGGCCGATACCGCAATGCCGACCCAATCGGCACCCCAAGTATCCCCGACCCAGCCGATCAGCTACGCGGCACCAGTGGCGCAGACGGCGGCTCAGGCCCCAGCGGTGGCGACAACTCCCCAATGGGTGGCGCCTTACCAGCAACAAACGGTCCCAGCCCCGCAAACCCAGGCCCAGATGGGGGTATCCAATTACCAATCAGCCCCTACACCGTACTACCCCCAAGCACAGCAGGCAGCCCCGCAAGCGGAGAATCCGTACAAGGAGGCATTCAACCGGGTAGTGGGGCTCCTGAGTTCGCCCGTCCAATTCCCATTCCAGGGTCAACAATCGACCGCGAGCCAACAAAGCGTCCCGGCCAATTACAATTCCCTGGCGGCTCAGCCTTACAGCAACCAGGCGATGCCGACCTATACGCCTGGGATCAACAACAACCAGGCTTACTCCAACGGTTATTCCCCAACTTCACAGGAAATCAGCCGCCAGCAGCTTCAGGCAAGCGGAGTAAGTGATGAAAGCCTGCAAGTCATCGACCACTTTGGTCCTGACGTTCCAGCTATTCTCAACAGCTACTCTTGCCAACTGGAAGATGCTTTAATTGTAACCAACAACCGACTGGTTGAAGCTGTTGAGCTGCTGCAAGAACTGGCTGGTGAGCACCGCGCTTATGAGACAATTCTGACGGATCCAGATGTCTTAGCTGATTACACCTGTGAGTTCTTCGGAGAGAACGGTCCTTATCCTGTTCCTGATGAAGAAATTGGCTATGCTGATCCTGGTCGCCAGGCAGTTGGCCAGCTGTATCAGCGTCCTTCTGCTCCGCAGCGTCCTGAGATGCCGTTCCCACCTCAGCCACAAGTTCAAGGAAATCCAAATGAATTCTGGAACAACTTTGGCAACGTTGCTGAACGTGACCCCTCTAATGCCTGGCGCTATCTGAATATGGCTTCTCCTGAAGCATTCCGTCAGAAACTCCTGGTGATGGAGTGATCTCCAAAAACAATTGAATGTAAAATAAAGGGTAGCAAAGCTGCCCTTTTTTATTTCAAGGAAAATATTATGGCTGCCAAGAAAGCCAGCGCAGGAAACAGAGCACAACAGTTTCTTGCCAGCGTAGGCACAGCCGGTGGAGCAATTGGATCGCCAGGACTTGTTTCGTTTGGCGCTTCAGATCTTTACCAGCAAGCAACTGCTGGAAACCTGGACGAATATCGTTACATTCGACAAGTTAATTCGGGTGTTATTGCAGGACAAACTGGTGCTCCAGCCCCTGCAATGCCACAAGATCTGGATTCAGCTTATCTAAAATTAAATCTACCCGGCTCTATCCTGCCGCGTCTTGGCTTGCTTTGCCCACAGTTTATTGATGGTGCTCAGTACACGCAAGACAACATCGTTGCCAGCGAGCAATATGCAATGATGCGGTTTATGCCACAAGTTGGACAGCTTCCAGTACTGCCGCAACCTATCAAACCAACCCGAAAAGGTACCCGCTGATGGACAAATCTAAAGCAAAAAAAGCTGTCAAGAAAGCCAAGGGCAGGAAGTCAGGCAGCAAAAAAG
>Ga0181591_10002105_pt1 | contig 17123 bp, 16 predicted proteins | sample 071ome_33_FD_133757 | JGI IMG/M metagenome (GOLD analysis project Ga0181591, IMG submission 133757) | Coastal salt marsh microbial communities from the Groves Creek Marsh, Skidaway Island, Georgia - 071412AT metaG (megahit assembly) | ecosystem: Environmental > Aquatic > Marine > Intertidal...
CAAAGGCGTTGAGGTAAGCCTTGGGGTTGGGGTTGGCGTTGGGGTGCTTCTGGAGGGTTTCCACGCTGGGGGCGGGGAGCGCCTTCTGTTGAGTGACCAAGGCAGGGGCGGGTTTCTCCGGGATGGCAATCATGGCAAAAAACTGATTGTCCACCGAGGCCCATCGAATGGGACCATACTCCGAAGCGTACGTGGTGCGAGGCGTGCCAGGGAAACACCCCAAGGTGCGGTTGGCAAACCATCCTTCCTTCACCTCCTCAACCTCATCCTCGTAGCCATAGCGAAGGCCCATGTAGAGATCCTTGTCTTCCGGCGTGGTGGGGCCGGTGCTCCCCGTCACCACGTAATGCTCGGGAACATTCATTCCTTGCTTCGAGGTGTTCTCAATCTTGATGGAAGCCTGAATGACATAATTGGTGGTTGGGGTGAATGTTTTCGTCACGCGCAGGCCCTCCTCAGTTTGAGTGGTGGCCATGATTTGATCCCCTTGCTGGGAAAGCTGGTAGGGCATTGGGGAAGCAGCATTCAGGCTCCCAAAGAGGACACTCATGGCGGGGATCTCCAGGTGATGATTCAGTTGCACCTTTTCCTCTGTGGTGGAGTCATCCTCTTCGCGGCGAGTGGTGACATTAAAATCGCGGAGCAGGATGGACTCAATACCTCCACCCAGGGAGGTAAAGTTGTAGTCCAATGATTCCATTTCCAGGATCCGTGCAGAGGCTTCCACGCCAACCGGAGCAGTGAGAGGGGTGTTGCCTTCCTGTTCCCCAGGGCTTCCAGCAGTCTCCGTCAGAGTTGGGTTGACCGAGGGAGCTTCTTGGTTTTCGGCAACCGCCTGAGGAGTCGGCTTGGGGGGATACATCTGGTTGATGCTTTTGTACCAGATGACCATGCCGAGGATGGAAAAGATGAGGATGGCTACGGATTTACGATCCATGGGTGCGAGAATAATTCTTTAAGGTCGCCGCTCGTCTGTTTTCGAGCGGTATAAGATGGGTGACATGGGTCTTAGCGGCTTTGCTGCCACTGAGGCGACCACATTGGGATCCATGGAATTTGGAACAGGATCCCAGCCGGAGGGCCCCCACGGATGGCATTTTGTCAGGCGCTTGAGCGCTAGAAGGCTTCCACTCCAGACCCCGTGTTGCATGATCGACTCCATGGCATAGGCTGAACATGTGGGATGGAATCGGCAGCCTGCTCCGGGCCCCATGAAGAACCTTTTCATCGGGGACAGGGTCCACCGGTAGAGAACAATCGGGAAGCATGCCAAATGTCGCCATGGGTTCATTTCTCTTCACCCTCCAGCATGGAGTGTTCCTTCAAGATGCGAATCAAATCCAGCGCTACTTCAGGCTGGCGTTTGTTTACGATGGACTTCCTGGCAATCAAGATGATATCCACTGGAGTCACCAAGGCGTGTTGAAGATGTCGGAAGGATTCCCTCAGCAGTCTCCTGGCACGATTTCGGTCGTGCGCCTTGCCGATTCGCTTGCTTGTGATGACACCCAGTCTCGAGACTGGGGCCGACGGGTTGATCTGCCAATTAGCAATCAGGCATCCACGTACCTTTCTCCGCCCTGTTTCCTTGAGATGAGCAAATTCGGCGGATCTCAGGATGCGCTGGCGGTGAGTCAGGCGAAGTGGTTGAGCTGGCTTCAGACGAGTGGTTAAACGTTCAGGGAGAGGACGTTCTATGCTGGGGTCAGTCGCTTGCGTCCAGCGCGGCGTCGGGCATTGAGGATGCCACGTCCGCTCTTGCTGCGGGTGCGACTGAGAAAACCATGTTGGCGTTTTCTACGAATCTTGGATGGTTGATAGGTCCTTTTCATACAAAATTTTAAATGAAACGAGGCTCTCTTCGCCTTCGGGCAAGAGGGATGCCTCTTGTTGAATGGGGTTCAAAACGCCCAAAATAGAGCCGGGGAGCATACCAACCGCCCATGGGATGTCAAGCAGTGCAAATTCATATTTCAAAGCTAGACCTAACGGAATTCTTACCTCTAAGCTCAAAGTTTTAGTTGAATCATGACATGACAGATCCCAGATATCGAACCCTTGCGGATTTACTGGTCGGTTACTCCACCCAGGTAAAAAAAGGTGAAAAGGTGCTTTTGGACATGATAGATGTCCCGGACGCTTTCACCGTGGCTCTGGCGCGGTCTGTCCGTGATGCAGGTGCCATCCCGCTGATTGAGACCCGACACACCCGAGTCACTCGCGAGTTGCTGTGTGGCATGACCGAGGAGCAAGCCACCCTCATGAGAGATATCGAAATGGCCCGAATGAAGAAGGTCCAGAGTTACATCGCCATTCGGGGAGCGGCCAACACCAGTGAAAACTCGGATGTACCCGGTGATTCGATGTCCCTTTATTCCAAAGTGATGCGTCCAGTGCTCAATTATCGGGTGAACAAAACCAGGTGGTGTGTTCTCAGGTGGCCCACACCTAGTATGGCCCAGGCTGCCAACATGAGCACGGAGGCTTTCGAGGATTTTTACTTCGATGTCTGCACGCTCAACTACCGAAAAATGGGCAAAGCCATGGAGACATTGGAAAAACTCATGGCACGCACGGACAAGGTGGTGCTCAAGGCCCCTGGGACGGATCTGAGTTTCAGCATCAAGGGGGTTGGAGCCAAGGCATGCAAGGGAGATCGCAACATTCCTGATGGAGAAGTTTTCTCCTGTCCACTGAAGTATTCGGTCAATGGCGTTATCCAATACAACACTCCCAGTGTCTATGCCGGTACCCGGTTTGAAAATGTGCGACTTGTCCTCAAGAACGGTAAAATTGTGGAAGCCACTGCCAACCAGACCGAGCGCATCAACCAGATTTTTGACACCGATCCGGGCGCGCGTTACATCGGCGAATTCAGCCTGGGCCTCAACCCCAGAATTCTCAACCCGATGAATGACATTCTCTTTGATGAAAAGATTGCAGGGTCACTGCATTTCACTCCGGGGCAGGCCTATGAGGATTGTGGCAATGGCAATAAATCTGCCATCCATTGGGACATGGTTTTGATCCAGCGGCCCGAATGGGGCGGTGGAGAGGTCTGGTTTGATGGAAAACTCATCCGCAAGGATGGCCTTTTTGTTCCCAAGAGCCTTCAGAAACTCAACCCGGATCAACTCGGATCCTGATCATGGCGCAGCATTTGGTTACATTGGACCTTGAGGGCGTCCTGGTCCCCGAAGTTTGGATCGCGTTTGCTGAGAAAACGGGGATCGAAGCCCTCAAGAAAACCACACGGGACATTCCGGATTATGATGAGCTGATGACCGGCCGCCTCGAGGTGCTGCGAGAAAACGGGCTGACCTTAAGCATGATCCAGGAGGTGATCGCGACTTTGGCCCCTCTTCCGGGGGCAGTCGAATTTCTGGACCAGCTCAGAGAGAAGGTTCAAGTGATCATTCTCTCTGATACCTTTGAAGAGTTTGCCCAGCCCCTGATGCGTCAATTGGGCTGGCCCACCATTTTCTGCCATCGCCTTGAAGTTTCATCCGACCATATTGTCCATTATCGGCTTCGACAGGCAGACCAGAAACAGTGTTCGGTGAAGGCCTTTCAGTCCCTTCAGTACAAGGTGATTGCCGCTGGAGACTCCTACAATGACATTTCCATGCTTTCCAGTGCGGACCACGGAATTCTCTTTCATGCTCCGGACAACATCCGCCAGGAGTTTCCGCAGTTTCCTGCGGTGGATACCTACGCAGCCCTGATGGAGCAAATCACCGAACATCTTACTTAACTTTACCTTCTCTGATTGAACCACCATGGAATCCGCCAAAGCACCTGTTAATCGCAAGACACTGGATGAACGTCATCAGATGAGTGACCTGGAGAGGCTACGCCACTCCTGTGCCCACATCATGGCCACTGCCGTCACACGTCTCTGGCCTGAGGCCAAACTGGACATTGGTCCTCCTACCGATGAAGGTTACTACTACGACTTTGATCTCAAGGACCATCGTTTCAGCCCGGAAGATTTCGAGGCCATCGAGGCTGAGATGAAGAAAGTGGTTAAGGAGAACCAGGTCTTTGAACGCCAGACCAAAACTCGAGAGGAGGCCTCGGCTTATTTCCAGGAGCGGGGGCAAACCTTCAAAGTGGAACGCCTGAAGGATATTCCCGAGGGTGAAGAAATCACCTTCTATCAGAATGGCACCTTCGTGGACCTCTGTGCGGGACCTCACGTGATGCGAACAGGCCATGTCAAGGCGTTCAAATTGCTTCGAGTGGCTGCGACCTACTACAGGGGGAATGAAAAAAACCCCCAGCTCCAGAGTATCTACGGAACAGCCTTTCCCAACAAGACACAGCTCAATGAGTGGTTGGAAGCTCAGGAAGAAGCTCGCAAGCGTGATCATCGAAGGATCGGCAAGGCCATGCAGCTTTTCACCTTCGATGATGATGTGGGTCCGGGGCTTCCCTTGTGGATGCCCAAAGGATCGGTACTCATTGAGGAACTCGAAAAATTGGCCAAAGAAACTGAATTTGAGGCAGGGTATCAGCGAGTCAGGACACCTCATCTGGCCAAGGAATCCATGTATTTGACCAGTGGCCATCTACCCTATTATGCGGAAAGCATGTTCCCTCCCATGGAGTTGGCTGAGGATGCCGCAGAGGGTGGGCAGGCGCAGGTCAAGGAGCGTTACTACCTCAAGGCCATGAACTGCCCGCATCACCACAAGATTTTCTCCGCTACGCCCCGCAGCTATCGCGAATTGCCCTTGCGACTGGCCGAATACGGCACCTGCTATCGCTACGAGCAATCTGGAGAGCTCATGGGGTTGATGAGGGTGCGATCCATGCAGATGAACGATGCACACATTTACTGCACGCCTGATCAATTCGCGGATGAATTCAAGGCGGTCAACGAAATGTATCTCAAATATTTCAAGGTCTTTGGATTCGAGAAATACCAGATGCGATTCAGTACACACGATCCGGAGCGCCTGGGTGACAAGTTTGTGGATGAACCTGCCTTGTGGAAAAAAACCGAGGATATGGTGAGGGAAGTGTTGATTGAATCCGGTATTGATTATGTCGAAATCCCCAACGAGGCGGCATTCTATGGGCCCAAGATCGATGTTCAGGTGTATTCGATTTCTGGTCGTGAATTCACCATTGCCACCAACCAGGTCGACTTTGCCGTTCCTTCCCGCTTTGGATTGCAATATCGATCGGCCGACAATCAATTTGAAACACCGCTATGCATCCATCGGGCCCCTCTGGGGACTCATGAGCGCTTCCTTGCTTTTCTGATTGAGCATTATGCGGGCAATTTCCCTCTCTGGTTGGCTCCCGACCAGGTGCGCATTCTGCCCATTACCGAAGACCAGCTTGACATGGCCAAGTCTCTGGAAGCTGAATTGCGCAGGCACGGCGTTCGTGCCGAGCTCGAATACAGCCACGACAAGTTACAGGGGCGCATCCTCAAGGCAGAAGAAGCCAAAGTACATACCATGTTGATCATCGGCGCCAAGGAGCAGGAAGCTGATTCAGTGGCCGTCCGGGTTCATGGTAAGGGCAATCGTGGGGTGCATCCGCGTGAAAAAGTGGTCAAGGACCTGCTGGAGAAGATTGCTCTGCGTTCCTCTGAAGATGGATCGACGACTCATTGATCCGCATCGTCCGCTGGTTTGCTTTTCATGGAGTTGCCTCCAGCCTTCCTAGGGTTGGTGCTTGAACTCGCGGGGCGCCCACTCCATAGTGGCCTCTCCTCTCCTTGTTCTGACCACACGATTCATGAAAGCTTTCAAGATGTCATCCACCACGGGCTCGTCGCCGATTTTTTTGGCGATAAGCATGGGTTTCACTTTGCTTGCATCCGCTGGCGACGGAGCTCTGGAGCCTTTCCTCGGCCCGCCCAAAATCGAGATGCAGCAACTCTTCCAGGGGCAGCGGTTTCCCAATGTGGCCGTTGCCACCGATGGAACCGTGCTGGCGTCCTGGGGCAACGACGACGTAAAGATTCGTCGCAGCACCGATGGAGGAGCCCAGTGGTCCGAACCTGCAACCCTCATGGAAGGAGGCTTCCAGGGAGGCGGGCTGACCGTGGACACGGTCAGTGGAGATGTGTTTGCTTTCATCGAGGCGCACCATCCTCCTGCCCCCATTCACATTTACCGCAGTCAAGACCATGGGCTCACCTGGCAGACCCAGCCCACCAAACTCCTCCCGAACAGCCAAGGGCACCTTCCATCGATGCACATGAACGACCATGGGATCACGCTTCAGGTGGGACGGTATGCCGGCCGATTGATACGGCCTTCCCGATGGTATGCCGCAGGGAATCGACGCGAAGAGTGGCCCAATCATTACACCAATGCCATTTTCAGTGATGATCGCGGGGTGACTTGGCAGGCAAGTGAGGCTTTCCCTGAAATGGGGACGGGCGAGGCTTGTATTGTCGAATTGTCCAATGGGACTCTTTACTACAACTCGCGGGTGCACTGGGATCAAAACGAACACAATACCCGTCGACGTTCGGCCCTGAGTCGGGATGGGGGCGTTCATTGGGAGGATTGGCGTATCGTTCACGCACTTCCTGATGGTCATCAGCACCGTTCCTATGGCTGCATGGGGGGGCTGGTCCGGCTCCCGGTCGAGGGACGGGATTTGCTGGTGTTCAGTAATTTGGATACTCCCAAGGCAACCCGCGAACGCGTGACCCTGTGGTTGAGTGCTGATGGTGGTCAGAGCTGGCCCATCAAGCGCTTGGTTTACGATGGTCCCAGTGGCTATTCCTCCTTGAACGCTGGGCGACCCGGAACAGCCAGTGAAGGTTGGATGTATCTTTTCTTCGAAGGCGGGCCGGGGGGAGGTGGTCAGATGGTTCGAGTGAACCTCACCTGGCTGCTGCAGGGCCTCTCCAACGACGATGGCCAGCTGCCAGACTGGTTGACTTCCCGGCTTTAGGCTCCACGGGCGATCGTCTCCTATCGGTGTGATCCGAAATATCGTGTGATCAGCTCAGAAGCCAGTGGCTTGCTGCACTTGGACACTCCCACGGTTGCCACGGTGGATCCCAGTACGTCCCAGATGAAGGGTTGGATGCCTAAAAAGGAATACACCTTGAAACCGTCATACATCAGGTAGCCGATGACGTAGAGGCTGAGATGGGTGATGCATCCTCCCAGCATCCCTGCGATCATACCTTTTTGAGTGACCCCTTTCCAGAAAAGAGCCAAAGCCATCGGCATTAGAAAGCATCCAGCCAAGCCTCCTGTAGCAAAGACAATCAGGTTTTGGAGATAGGTGGGAGGATTGAGAACTGCGATGACCGCAGCGATTCCAATCAGCGTGGTGGTCGCATAGGTAAGCCACTTGATGGCGCGTTCGGAAGCCTTGGGATTGACGTGATGTTGATAGACATCACGCACCACTCCGGAGGAAACCATCAGCAGAAAGCTATCCACACTACTCATGACCGCGGCAAAAGGAGCAGCCACGATGAGCCCCGTAAGCCAAGGCACGCCGGCAGCAAAGGAAAGCGTGCGGGCCATTTCTGGCATGATGCGGTCTGGAGTGATTTCCATCCCGGGAAGCATGACCTTCGCACAGCAGAAAATGATCACCAGAGGAAAGTAAATGGCTGTGTAATAAAGGGAGACGACGATGATGGATCGTTTGAGGACTCGGCTATCGGTGAAGGCCATTTGCCGCACCATGTTGCTGGGTTGTCCGGCTCCGCCGAAGGCCCAGAAAACAAAAAAGCTGAACGCCATGCCGATGGACAGATAACCCAATTCATTGTCCTTGCTCGGGCCGGGCGCACTCACATAAACGCCCTTGCTTCCATCGCCTCGAGCGTAGCCTTTGGGTTCCCCTTGAATGAGGGTTTTTCCCCAGGTGGAGAGATCCCAGACATTCACCGCAAGATGAGACTCTGGATTGGTTTCAATCAAGACTTCTACCGGTTCACTCAGGGTGTCTCCCTGCTGCATCTTGAGTGGCTGAGCCAGTCGGACCAAGTCCCCCGTTTCGGTTTGCAGCCAGACCCCTTTGGGAATGCTTCCAGCCTCAAGTATGGGTTCCTTCCATTCGACTCGAATAGTACCACTTTTGGGAGGTTCGAGTTGAGCCAGTTTTTGAGTGGCTTGGCTCAGACCTCCTACCTGATAAAGCACGAGGAACAACATGATCACCACGCCGATCACCATCACGATTCCCTGCATGACATCGGTCCAGACCACGGCTCGGAATCCCCCGTAGGTCGTGTAGACAATCACCGTACTGGCAAAGAGCAGGAGGCAGAGCAAGTAGTCGGCGTCGGTCTGTTGCGTTAGAAAAAAGTTTCCCTTCCATCCGGCTACCCAAAGAACTCCTTGTTGAAAGAGGGGCATGTCCTGAAGCAAGGTGGCGAGAATCTGGCTGCCCGCCTTGAATTGTGCCAGAAGATAAAAAAACATGAAGAAGGTGAGCAACCCGGTGGCTACCAGCCCAACCGAAGGGCTGCCAAAACGTTCCCTCAGGATATCCGGCACGGTGACGGCCTTGGCAATGCGTGAAACCTGGTTCAGACGCTTTGCCAGCAAGCCGGTGGTGACCAAGGGCACCACCATGTAGCTGGCGATCCAAAGCGCAAGGATCCAGCCATGGGTATAGATTAGGGCGGGAAAGCCCATGAAGCTGCCTCCCGAGGCATTGGTGGCGGCAAAAGTCAGCGCAAAAGCCCACATGCCAAGCCCCCGGCTACCTAGAAAGTATTCGCTCATGAACTCGCTTTTGCCCTTTCGGACTCTTCCTGCAAGCCATGCGAGGGCGAACACAAGGAGCATGTAGACAGCGAAGCTGATCAAGGCGGACTGATGCCCCGCCTTGGGTTGGCTGGCTTCCTGGATCCAGGGTAAAAGGGTTTCCATAGGCGTCTATTTCTCCGATTTCCCTTTGGGGGATGTCGTGGCGGTTCCCGACGACTCATGCGCATCGAGGGGATCCTCTGCCATACCGAAACAAACAAAAAGAATGATGACTAGGTTGGATCCCAGCCATGGGAGTGCGATTCCCCAGAAAACCCAGGATGGGAAGCCCAGAACCATCTTGAGCGTCTCTTCGGGAGCTTGTTGATAGCCCAGTAAATAGCAGGGGATCATCACCCACAGGGCAAAACAGGCCCAGAGGATCAGGATGCCCCACGTTTCCTTCTTGGTGTTTTCGTAGACGGAATGATTCATTCTGCGCTCTGGGCTTGAAGCTTGATGATGTTGAGGGATCCCGGGTACTTCCAAATATCACCCTGACTCGCCTTGGCGGCGCCAATCAAGGGATACACAAAAGAAAGCCCTGCCAATAAAATGAGTAAGGGCCAACCGATCAGAATAAAGCTCAATAAAAAGAAGATCATCCCATAGATCAATTCACTCAAAATCCAATTCAGCACGATGGTGCCATGAGCATCAATTTTAGGTGAGAGATCTTTTTTCAAGAACCAGATTCCGATGGGGACGATCCATCCCAGGACTGGAATCAAGTATCCACATAGTTGTGAGAGATGGATGAACATCCCCCAGGTGTTGGCATCCGCCTTGACCGGCTCCAGAAGGTGATCGTAGTTTGCTTTGGCCTGGTTTTGTCCTTCAAAGAGAGATTGCTTGGCCTGCTCGTATTCACTTTGGGTGATCAGCCCTTCCCGTCGCAGGCGTCCCAGCTTTTCCATTTCATCGGCAAGACTGTTCATGGTTTGCTGACAATTCCTTCAGGGGACCAGGGCGAGCGATTCACTCCAAAGGGCATGCGCTTCCGGTCCCATTCCTGCACGAGGATATCCTGCGACATCATGGAATCCATGCATTCAAGCAACTCACCCCAAAGTAGGTGTCGTTCAGGTGGCATGGTGCTCTTGTCATGCTCAAGGTATTGGGTGATGGCGGTGGTCAGTCTTGAATAACGATGATCGTTGGGCTTGGGCGGCTGGTAGATCTGAGCTGAATAAAGCCTGCCATCCTTGGACTTTGCTGCAAAGGTTTCATCCTGGAGGATGCCATCCACAGTGAGAAGAACCGACTGCAGACCATCCACATGTTGGATGATCCATGCCCGGGTGTCGCGCGCAAGATCAGGAACCATGCCAAGGCCCACGATGTCCTGCGTGCGCCCGTCAACGGTGGCATCGCCTTGTTTGCTGTGGGTTCTCGAAACAGCTGCCTTGAACAGGTCCCATGAAAAAAGCCCTTCGCGGGCTCCTTTCCAAACGGCATCACCCCGCAGGAGGCGTATGTGCTGAATGCCGGACTCGCCTCCCTGACGATGACTGGTCAAGCCCAACAGTGCGTCGATGCCATGGGTTTCGGCTTCAGGGTAAGCACCTCGAACCAAGAGCATGATTTCCGAGAGCGGGCATTGCCAGGGGATATCCACTTCTGGAAGTCGCCATGTGAAGGGCATGGGTGTGCCCGCTTGAAACGAGGGGCTTATCGATGCCTCGCCCTGGCACCAGCTCAGCGGAGGGATGCCGATGACCCATCCGCGCGCGGGGCTGTTGGATAAGCACTCATGCCAGTCTTCGGCGAGGTGGGTTTTCCAGCTCTCAGGTCTTCCAGGGGCGATGATCCAGGCATCGATTCCCTGAGTGGCCTCCTTGGCATCCTTGCTCAACTGTAGCTTGGAGCTGGCCTGGAGACGCTTTTCCATCGCCGGGTTGAGGGCCTGTTGAGGCACACGGATGTGATCCCATGGTGCTGATACGATCGATCCTTTTTCGGGCCATCCGAACAGAAGGCGATCCAGGACCTGCTGGGCAGCGGATCCCTCTTCAAATGAGTCCAGGAAAAATGCCAGTGTTTTCATGACCGAGTTACATTTACCCTCTCCAGTAAGAAGATTGTGGACCCACCTGATAAGGGATGTTGAGTTCGGGGGTGTTCAAGGCAACCTCCCCGCGATAGAGCGATTCGACAGCAAAAAGGGTGATCCCTGAAGTCAGCAGGGTGCGCTCAGGTGGATAGGTTGCATGTTCAAGGGCGATGGTCTCTTCAATGCGCCGGGAAAGCGGATTGAAAAAATCAGCCGTGGTGGTGTGGGCCGGTGGCATAGGCAAATGCATCAGACAGGACAGGATGCTGCCGTCGGCGTGCATGCCGGCATAGGTGAAGTCCTGCACCAGTCCATTGAGCATGAAAAGTGTGGTTCGAAAGCCATCCTGATGTTCGATCCAGTAGGCTACCGGATTCGGGCACGCTTCCTGAATCCAGTCTGCGCTGGGAGGGCGCCAAGGGCCACCGGAAGGAGGGCGGCATTGGTGGCTGCGATTCAGCGCGGCGATAAGAAGTTGCTCAGTCGTCGCGCGCGATGCCAGCTGGTCCCATACCTTCCGGCCGCGCATGGCGTGTACCGATCGGACTCCCGCTTCGCCTCCATGACGTCGCTCCGACATGCATTGAGCGGTTTCCAGCCCGTGAATGTCATACGAATCGACTCCTCCGTAGCAAACGCAGACGCTTTCCTTCAGATCGCTGTTCCACGGCATGTCGATGGAGGGAATGCGCCAGGTGACCGGTAGGGATGATCCTGCCAGTAGGGGGAAGCCCAGGCGATGGCTGTCTTCCACCATTTCCACGCATTCCTCCCAACGCGTGGAGTAGTGCTTGTCGTTGAAGACAGGTACCGCTCGCCCGCTTCTCTCGAACACCTCCACCATCTCCTTGAAGAAACGATAGCGAGGGTATTGTTTTTGTCCCTTGGCGTTGGTGGGGTATTGCCCATGTTCGGCAATGATGATCACCCCGTCGACATCGAGTTGATTCGTTCCCCGGGTGAGTGCCTCGGCAATGCTTCCATAAATGGGGACTCCGTGGCGCCTTTCGCGGTCACGAGCCAGATCGTTTTCGGGGAACTGGTCGACGTAAAGCGAGACTAGCTTGAGTTGGGGGAAATAGTGTTCTCCATGCCATCCGTAGCCCTCCAGTAGACGATCGATGAAGTGCTGGGCATGGCTGTGTCGCCTCACTTCGGTTGCCAGCAGGGCGACTTTTTTGGGAGCCCCCTGGCTCATGGAGGTCCCCTGAAGGGCGGATGCCAACTGCAGGATTCCTGAGCTGGCACCCAAGAGCGAAAGCTGCTCCAAGAAGGTTCTTCTGGAAACTCCCTCCTCCAAAGGCTTAGAGGGATATGGGGGTGCTTGAATCATGATGACATTGTGGTGATGGGTGAAATGTTCGCAAGTGGGGCAGGGGTGCGTCAATGGGAAAGCAGGTGAGGAGAGTTCGCCCACAAGTATCGGTGATTCACGTTGACCGGATCCTTTTCTCCCCGTAAAACTTGAAGATCCCCAAAAGCTATGAAAGCAAAACCTTTCAACTCCTTGAAGGCTTGGCATTTGTCCCACATCTCAACGGGTGCTCGAAAGGGCTTTACGCTGATTGAGTTGCTGGTGGTGATCGCCATCATTGCCATCCTGGCAGGCATGCTTCTTCCTGCCCTCAGCAAGGCCAAGGCGAAGGCCAACCAGACACTCTGTCTGAGCAACCAGCGGCAATGGGGCATTTCCATTCAGATGTATGCAGCCGATCACAACAATCGCTTTCCAGACAATTCCCAAGGGCAGCACTTGAGTTGGATGGGCCCGTCCATGGCGGAGTTTTGGCGCAACTATCTAATGGAGTCCAAAAAGACAGAGGCGGAGAAGGACAAGTTTCACGTGATCTTTTGCCCGACCGACAAATGGCATCGAGTGGCCGACATGTGGAGAAACTCCGATCCCAATGCCCATCTCAAACCTGTGCTGACGGGCTATTTCTACCTGCCGGGTCGTACCACTTCCAGTGCGGAGTACAATGTGAGTGGGGTGGAAGACTGGGTGAAACGTAAGCAACTGGGGGGGCGCTTCAAGAATGCTCCCATTCTCTCGGATCGTCTCCAGGGAATCGGAAGCTGGAGCATCAACAACAACAGCGGAAACGTGAATTGGTTCACCGAAAGTGACGGAAAGTCCGTTCCTGCCGCGACCCATCGCAATCAGGACGGATCGCCTCAGGGGGGGAACTTTCTTTTCGAAGATGGTCACGCCGAATGGCATCGCTTTGATCTTCAAAACGCTCGTCAAACCATTGATCTAGGTGCCCGAGTCGGAAGCTGGCTTTGCTTCTACAAGATACCGATCCAGGAATAAGGCCCTTTGAGCTTGGTTTTGGCCTGGTGTGCCGGGTTGTCTGTGGGTTTCACCGACGCTCCAATGAGGAACGGACATCTTCTTCAGAAGTTCCCTTGCCAGCCTCAGGCGTGGGCAGGGTTTTGACGTTGACGATCCCTGCCGGGTTGGCAGCCATGGGGGAAGGCGTGGTGAAAAAAGAATAGTCCCGCAGAGGTTCCTTCCCCAACCATTTTTGTTCCACGAAATGGCTTTGATTGAGCCCAAAGGAGATGTCCGCTACTTGCTTGGGGTATTTGGGCAGGTATTCGTGTGCGACCCGTCTGCCGTTGGGGCGAATCAAGGCCAGGTATTCTCCTCCCGAGGAAAGTTTGAAATTGGTGTGGAGATCGCCGACCCAGTTCGTGCGGTTCTTTCCGGAGGCCCAGACGAGCAGGAAAGCCCCCGGTTGTAGACGAATCGAGGGGAAGGACCATTTTTTGTAATCCTTGAAGTCATCGGTCAGCGACCAGCCTTCCAGCGACTGAGCTTGGTCACTGGCATTGTAAATTTCAATCCAGTCCGAAAAATCGCCATCGCTGTCGGCGCGGATGGATTGGTTTTCTGCCAGAAATTCCGAAATGAGTAGATCTGGTTTTCCGGCGTAAAAGCGCAAAAGATCGGGAGAGAGAGTCGCGCCCAGCACCATGCATCCGATGAGAAGGGCGATGAATTGCCAGGAGGTGATACGGGTTTTGCTCTGGATGACTCTCATGAACTGCCTTGTGTTTTCTAACCGTGGAGGAGCTCCACCCCACTGACATATTTGGACATGCGGGTGATACGGAATGGGAAGAAATTCATCAAACGCTCGTCCAGTGTGGCAATAGATCCTTGGTATTTGAGTTCCACAATCACACTTTGGTGGAGTTTCCGGATGCGCTCAAAGCTATTGTCGAACCTCTCGATGGCGATGAAGCTCAGCTCTGAATCGATGGTGATCCGATAGTCTCCGTCCATGGACAGAAAATATTTCCTCCGATAGCGATTGCCGATTGTTGGGAGAACCACCGCCGCGTCCTCTTTGACCCGGTCTGGCAAGGGGCACGAATCCCAGTAAGTCTTGAGATCATCGTATCCAAAACCAGGTTTCAGCGACAAGGCAGGCAGCTTGTAGGATTCCTTGGTGCCGACCATGCCCTGCTTGATCTTGTATTCGAGCGTGGTCTTGGAAGGGTTGTAGAGATAATCTCCATACCAACGGAGCCGGAGCTTGGTGCGCGCAGCCTGGCCTCCGAGGTTCTCATGGTAGTTGTCCAACTCCGGCGTATCAAAGTAGATGTTGTTGATGTATCGCGGTGGGAAGCACTCGCGAAACAGACAAGGGGAGCGTCGTACCCACATTTCCACTTCGTGAAGGTTCAGATCTTGGATGTGGTATTTCCGCTCGAAACGATAGTCATCGGCCGAACGCTCTTTGACTGGCACCGAGGCTTGCATGTCAGGCATGAGCTCTAGCTACCGATGCCCCGATCGTCAATGAGGCTGATCTTCAAGTTAGGATGGAGTTCTTTCAGGGACTGGCGGCAAGTTTCAATGTGAGCCATGTCACGAAACTGCATCTGAAAGGATGCCTCAAAGAGCTCTCCGGTTTCGTCGAGTCGACGCAGTCGATAGTCTCCGGTTTGTTTGGCCAGTAAGTCCGTGATGGACGATAAGAGATTGGGGTCGGATTGATCGCCAGAGAGGGTGAGATAGAGATTGGGAGATGCCTTGTCAGAGCGGGTGATGTGCCGCAGCCACAGGATGGCCACAATGACACCAAAGGCAACCAAGGTGATCACTGCTTGCTGCGACCCCATGCCCAGACCGATGGCGATGGCAAAAAACAAGTAGCTCAATTCCTCTGGCTCCTTGATGGCAGCTCGAAACCGGATGATGGAGAGTGCGCCCACCAGCCCGAGGGACAAGGCAACCGAAGATTTGACAATGGTAATGATGAGCATGGTGGTCATGCTCAAAATCATGAAATTCCGACCAAACATTTCCCGATTGGAGAGCGCGTTGCCAAAATGGAGGTAAGCCTTGGCTAGCAGGTAGCTCAGAAGAGCTGCCAGGAGGAAATGAATCACAAACCAAAGGATGTCAATCTCGGCATTCTGGGCGGCAAAAAAATTCAGTAGGGATTTTGAATCCATGACTTATCGAACTTGTTAGGACAATGAATGTGACAGAAACGTTACACGGACCTTGAAACCAACGCAATATCTTGCCATGTCCTGACTTAATGCATGTCTTCCTTCACCGGGTGACCTTGCGCGTTTCCGACCTCAGGCATCCGAGCCGGGCGGCTCCAATTCCCCCTCGCTGGAGGCAATCACGCAGGCCACGGCGGCATCGCCCGTCACATTGGTCACGGTGCGCATCATGTCCAAAATACGATCTACCCCAAGAATGAGGGCAATGCCCTCGGTGGGTACCTGGATGGCTTCAAGGATGATGACAAGCATGATGATCCCGGCCCCGGGTACCGCAGCCGTGCCAATGGAGGCCAGAACAGCCGTCAGGACGATGGTGGCTTGCGCTGCAAGTGTCAGATCCAGGCCCAGTGCCTGAGCGATGAACACCGATGCGACAGCCTGGTAGAGCGCCGTACCATCCATGTTGATAGTGGCCCCGAGGGGCAATACGAAGGAGGTGACCTCCTCGGACACTCCCAGATGCTTGCGGCATCGATCCATGGTCACAGGGAGGGTGGCTCCGCTTGAACTGGTGGAGAAGGCAAGAAGCTGTGCCGGGGCCAGGCCTTTGAAAAAGGTTTTCCAGCCCAGGGGTGTCCAGAGACGCAGGAGCAGTGGATAAATGATGAGCATTTGACAGAGCAGTCCGGCGACGACAACCAGGCAGTAGGCACCCAGGCCTTTGAGAAGATCCATCACCCGTGAGGGGTCATCCTTGGCCAAGGTGACGATGGTGTTGGCCATCAAGCCAAAAACCCCTAGCGGCGCCAGGCGCATGATCAGATGTACGATTTGGATGACTGCTTCCATGAGCCCATCGAAAACAGCGAGGACGGGTTGACGCTTGGTTTGTGGACTCATGGTCAGTCCGACTCCAAGGATCAAGGAGACGCACACTACCTGCAACATGGCACCGTTGCTGGAAGCAGCTCCAAGAAAATTCTCAGGCACCATGTCGGTCAGAAAGTCAAGTGGGCCCCGCTGGTGCACCTCCGAGGCGGCGGACTGCCGACCTTGCACATCCTCCTGATGGGCGGCTTCCAATTCAGCGCGCGTTTCACTGGGGAGGCTCTTTCCAGGTTGCACGGCGTTGACCCAGAGCAGGCCCAGAGTCACGGCAAGAGCGGTGGTGCCCAGGTAGAGTGCGATGGTCTTGCCTCCCATGCGGCTGAGTTTTCGCACATCGGACAGGGAGGCCACCCCTGAGACCAATGAGGTAATGACCAGCGGAACAGCGATCAGCTTGAGCAAGGTGATGAAAATCGTTCCAAAAGGACTGATCCAATCTTGGGTCCACTGCCCCCAGCCTTGGGATGAAGCGATCATTCCGTACACGACTCCTGCAATCAGAGCCACCACGATTTGCCAGTGAAGTTGTCGATACCAAGCGGTTTTCATGATGTTCTATTTGAATGGCGGCGGGGAGACATCCTTCCTTATATGCTATTCCGACAGGGGGAAATGCCTCATCCCTGAACCTCCTCCACCTGGACCTCGTAGCGGTGGCCTTGAATGGTCAGCGCATACTGGTGGGTGCCGGCCTTCAGGGTTTGCTTTTTGCCTGCGGGATCGGGTTGAGAGGCCTGGGTGGAAGGATGCTCCGGGGCTTCGAGGTGTTTTTTGAGCTCCTGTGGAAACATCGCCTGTAGAACGGCAAGATCATCGCTGTCGTCGTGTCCGGCTTCTCTCAAGGCCTTTCTCAACGAGGGCATGCGCGGTTCCAGCAAGTCGGCTGGACGACCTTCAATGGAGGATTCACGCGCCTGGGCTTCAGCCTTTTTTCTGAGCTCAGGATCCACCGGTCCGGG
>Ga0181591_10002106_pt1 | contig 17117 bp, 16 predicted proteins | sample 071ome_33_FD_133757 | JGI IMG/M metagenome (GOLD analysis project Ga0181591, IMG submission 133757) | Coastal salt marsh microbial communities from the Groves Creek Marsh, Skidaway Island, Georgia - 071412AT metaG (megahit assembly) | ecosystem: Environmental > Aquatic > Marine > Intertidal...
ACGCCCTCGTCCGCACGATATTTGGTTTCACCCGAGAGCTCGATCGTTAATTGCTCAGCATCGGTAACCGGGTCTGAAACCACCGCATCATCCGCAGAGGAAGCACCCTCACCAGAGGAGCCCACCCCGCAACCTGCCAAGAGTAAAAGCCCGGCAGTCAAAATCCCCAGCAAAGCATAGGGGTGCTTGCACCTTCGGCTGATCGCCACCGCCGTATTTCTCACTCCATCAACTCTAGACAGTTGGCGCTTTGCAGCATCTCAATCTCTTTCTCGCGACGATAAATGGAGGAGTTCATGTACCAGATCACCAGATAGCCATAGTTTTTGTATTCCTGGCAGAGCATGTCACTCATAGGCTCGTAATCCAGCGTGGCCTGCACGTCGGGAGACGGCCAAATCACCAGCGCACCCTCGGACAGATACGCATCATCAATGGTGGAGATCGACTTGATACGGTCCAAAAAATTCTTTTGTGACTTGGTAATAGCCTGCGATTCCAGCGCGGGCAGCATCAGCGCAACTACTATCCACACCCATCTGTGGTTACGTGTCCATTTACTCATCAGGCGCCCCCTTTAACTGTGATTTCTATTCGACGGTTCTGTGAGCGACCCGCTGCAGTATCGTTAGAGGCAATAGGCACCGTGTCGGCGAATCCTGTGACCGTGACGTTGCCGGGGTCGATATAGCCCTGGCCCACCAGATAGTCAGCAACCGATGCTGATCGTGCTGCTGACAAATCCCAGTTGGACTGGAATCGCTCGCTGAACGCCACGGGCACGTTATCGGTATGACCCGCCACCATAACCTTACCCAAGCTCCCGGAGATTGCGTCGCCCACGCTGGTCAACACCGCGTAAAAGCTCTGACGCAAATCGGCGCTGCCGCTCACAAATGCGCCCTGATCAGCCAATGAAATTTTCACTTCATCGTTGATCCGCTCGACATTAACCAGTCCGTTAGAGATCTCGGTGTTGAGGCGGCTACGGATTTGCTCGTATTCGCTTTGCGCCGCCTGCTCGCGCTCGGCCGCCTCCGCGCCTTCGCCACTGTCGTAACTTTGTTGCTGATCGGTTGGTGATTGCAGTACCTGAACCTCCGATACCACCTGCGCCTGTGCGGCGGCCACCTTGGCATAAATCGCCACCGTGTCATCGTCGAGGCGCTGACCCTGTTCATTACCCTCTTTACCCTGCGTCTCGCCCTGACGCCGATCAGACGTCATCGCAACGCTGATTTTCCCGTTAGCTTCAGATACCTCGACCTTGCCACGGGCAATCTCTTCCTTGAGCGCACTGCGAACTTTTTGCAGATCATCGGAAGGAGGGGTATTGGAGGGCTTGGTAGTGACCTTGAGTTCGGGATCCGGCGGCTGATCCTCGTCGGTCGTTTGCTCGCTTATCGTACTGAGCGCTGTGGGCTCGACCTTGGCTTGGCTGAACTGGTTGGCGACAATGTTGTCAGAGGTGGGCGGTTCCACCACGGGCACCACGCGCTGAACGCCCATCCTGTCGTTCATGGAGCCGCTGACCTCCTTGAACTTCGGCACATTCATGGCGGCAAAAGAGAGCAGCAGAACAAAAAAAGCCATGAGCAAGGTCGCCATATCGGCAAACGTTGCCATCCACGCCGGTGCACCGCCGCCCCCGCACTTTGGGCACTCAACGGGCGGTAACTCCTCCGGTGGCTCAAGCGGCTCGAGCGGCAGCTCCGGTTCAGGAGGTGGCGCGGGAGCGGCCTCCTCAGAGGATGCCTCAGCCTCGGGCGCTTCCTGTTCGACGATGTCTTCTTCTTCAGCCAATGACCTGACTCTCCAACTTAGGCTCAGTTATCGTCTACGATGACTTCGATCCGGCGATTGCGCGCCCGACCTGATGCGGTGTCGTTACTGTCCAACGGACGGGTATCGGCGAACCCGGCGATCTGAACGTTGCCCCCCTCAAGACTTGTCGAATTGAGGAGAAAATCGGCAATTGATGCGGCTCGGGCCGCCGATAAATCCCAGTTACTCTTGAATCGCTCGCTAAAGGCCACAGGGACATTATCGGTATGGCCCTCCACCATGACGCTCCCGGGGTACTTGGCTAAGCTGTTACCCAGACGGGCCAGTGTGGGTGTAAAGGTTTGTCTCAGCTGGGCGGATCCCGAAGTAAAACTCCCTTGGCTGGCCAGGCGAACGATGATCTTGTCGCCGTCCTTTTCAACTTCAGCCAAACCCGCCGCGATTTCCTCGGAAAGGTCGGCGCGTAGTTGCTCGTATTTGGAATTACCTGACCCTGCCCCACCCCGGCCTCGTCGCTGCGCGGCGTTGGCCCCCTGCTGGGTGCCTTGTGCCTTGTCGGCCATTTGTATACCGACCTGAGAACTGAAATTCGCGGAAACCTCGGCGACCTTGGCAACCGCATCCAATACCTCTTGTGGTACTGCGCCTCCTGAACCCTCGCCTTCGGAGCCCTGACCACCGCCCGCCGCATTGGGCTCCACGAGCGTCACTTTAATCTCGCCGTCTTCTATCTTGACGTCGGCCATACCCTTGTTCATCTCAGCTTCCAGCGCTTCCTGAACCTGCAGGAACTCTGTTTCGAGCGTTTGGTCGTATTCGCCTTCCTCAGTTTTCTTTTCGATAAAATCGCCGCGGACAAAGTCGGAGCGCTGCTCCTTGATATCCATCACCGAGCGCTCGGCGACGGCCGGGGTAAAATTCTCCACCATGATGCTTCGCGCCATGGGGATCGTCACCTTCGGTACGATCTTTTCGATACCAAATGCCTGCTTGAGCGAACCTGCTACCTGCTTGAACTTCGGTACCTCGGTCTCCGCAAAGCTCAACAGCAATACAAAGAACGCCATGAGCAGAGTTGCCATGTCGGCAAAGGTCGCCATCCAGGCAGGTGCGCCGCCACCGGCACATTTCGGGCAGTCATCTTTGGGCTCTTCAGGCTTTGGCGGCCCCGGGGGCGGCAAGTCGGCCTGCTCCTCCTCGGGCTCGGCATCACCCTCGGTTTCGGGGGCCTCGCCTTCCTCACCTGACGCCGCCTCACCCTCACTGGGTTCGGCATCGCTCGCCTCTGCTGGGGGCGTGGCATCCTCCTCGGTCTCCGAGGATTCATCAACGGCCGGTTCGGCTTCCGCAGCTACCTCATCAGCGCCGGAGCCAATATCAGCATCAGGCTCTATAAGGGAATCGATTAACCCTGACTCGTCTGCTGCTACAGGTGGCAGGTCTTCCTGAACCTCAGTAGCGTCAGCCGCTAAGTCGTTTTCTTCAGGGTCCTTGGGTGGAGGAACGGCCCCATCACCGGCTTCGGCGACCACCTCAGCCTCCGCCGCAGGGTCTGCGGCATCGGTTTTGATATCGTCTTCGTCAGCCATGGCACGCTATATCAGAGAGAATGCTGGACCCGGGTCATGCGGCTGCAGCGATCTTTTCGCGATTCTTGGGCGAGACAAAAGACGCGAGCATGTCGCCTAGAACCCTGGGGTTACCGCCCTCCTGCATGAACAATACGCCCTCGATGATGAGTTCGTTGTTGCCAGCTTCCAACACTGAAGCGTTTTCGAGCTTTTGCGCGATAGGCAGACAGATCACGTTCGCCAGAATTGCGCCGTACATGGTCGTGAGCAGTGCCACCGCCATTGCGGGGCCAATCGCCTTGGGGTCTGACATGTTACCCAGCATGATTACCAGACCGGCCAGCGTACCGATCATCCCCATGGCGGGCGCGATCTCACCCCAGGCTCTAAAAATATTGGCGCCCATCTCATGGCGCACCTTCATCATGTCATTGTCGCGATTCAGCGAGCTTTTAATGATGTCGCCATCAGTGCCGTCTACCAGCATCGACACTGCTTTGGCCATGAAGGGGTTGCCGATGTCCTGACCTTCCAGCGCGATCATGCCGTCTTTGCGCGCAATATTCGCTAATTCGACAATTTGTGTGATCAGATCCACCGGATCGTCGATTTTTCGGGAAAACGCCTTACCCATGACGCCCATGGCACCGAGGAACTCGCCCAAGGAAGATCTTGCCATGACCACGGCGATAGAGCCGGCTACCACAATCAGCAGCGACGCTGTATCGACAAAAGCCGGGGCGTTTTCTGAGATCGCCATGAAGATCAGGCCAAATGCGGCCAACAAACCAACGATCGTTGCAATATCCATTCTGGACTCCTCGAAAAACAGGTTCGGTCACGCAGTGGCCACTAATATAGCAACACCGGCCGATCAGGTCCTAGCGACCTTTTGTGGCATTGCTATAGCGCCTTGGCGGTAAAGACACCGCGACACCTTCACTTTGGATATCGGCGCGAAAAAAGAAACCTTAACCTCTAATTAGAGGCTTCTTAAGGTTTTGAGCCGGATGCCATGGTCCACCCAGCCCTGTGATATTGTGCGATATGACCGATATATTTGTACGGAGTCGGCGCCTGGCCGGTGTGTCGGCGCCTGCAACTGGGTATTAACGCGTCGGCAAGGGGGTTTGCAATGCATTCGCGACTGCAACAGGGTTTGATAGCAACACTGGCACTGGCTGGCTCGGTGATCTTGGCGGGCTGCACCGATCAGCGAAATATGCCCGAGTGTGGCGATGTGTTCGAAAGCCGCCTAGATAAATCCGGATATGAAGTATTGGAGGATGGCATTGCGCTGCACCGGGAGACCGGGCTCAAGGTTACACAATGCGCGGTAGGACAACGCATGTCCAATTTCCGATGCCGCGGCGAATCACTCAAGCTCACCTGGGACGAGGCCATGGCCTACGCCGCAGAAGTGGCCGAGAAAACCGGCGAGCCCTGGCGACTTCCCGAGAAAGACGAAATGCCTGACTTACTGGAAAGCGAATGCATTAACCCCGCCGCCAACCCCTATATCTTTCCTGACTTGGAAGTCGCTAATTTTTGGACAAAGTCCAAGGGGCTGCATCAGGACCAGTTCCGTTGCTCGGTATACACCTATCAAGGACGCGTTTTCTGCAGGCAGGCGCGGATCATCGAGCAGCCGTTCTTATTGGTAAAAGAGGATTGAGTGGGTCTGAAGAACTGGGCGGTAACACTCGCCCATCCTTCCGTCCAAGTACTGTGCTAGCTCGCCACGCCCGCCGCTCTAAGTGGTCTCTCGGTCCGTTTTGGGGGCAAAACGACGACATTCTCGGCCATCAACTCTGCGGACCTCCAGGCACGGAAGCTGCCGAGACTTAAACCCCATCACCTCACAGGCGTAGGGGAATGGCGTTCGGTGGGTAATCTTGAAGAATCGGCACCCCCAACAGTTGGGCTTCTTACGCATCGTCTCTTGTAGGTATGGTGCTTGCAACTTTGTCAGGCGTGACATCTTCCTCGGGAAAGCTATCCAGACTTTGTTTGACGGCTTCCAGTGCGCGTAAACGACGCCGTGGCAGATAATATTCGTCATACGCTCGATAAGAGGTGATCGCAACAAGTGCCACTAAAGCCCCCCAGGCGAGTATGTCGATCAGCTCAACACGAGCTATCCACAATCTCGCTGCGTCACCACCCTCCATGGTGCTGGCACCAACCAGTGCCAGCAAGGGCACGGCGAACAAAAGATAAACTCGAATAAGTCTGCATATTGCGCAGTCCTCTCCACTCATTGGGCAGATCGCTCCTCTTCGACCAGCAATTTTTCCATCTCTTTTAGTGCTGAACCAAATAGCGCGCTTAGCTTGGCCGCTCTGGAACCTAACTGATGATAGTACTCAGCTGACACCAAAAGATTTTCCTCCAAGCTTTCAACGGTTTCGAGTGCCGCTTTCAATGCGAAAGCATAACGCGATGTATAAAACTGAAGAATCGAACCGGGACGAGAGAGAATTTCTTTTAACTCCGACTCCAAAGCATCGATGGCAGAGACATCATTGTCACGATTCTCAGACTGCTGTTGACACGTTGTCGTCAATTCTGCGCAAAGCTTACTGGCTTCATCCACCAGCAATTGTTCGAGGAACAAAGCCTCTTTTATGCGGTTGCACCTGTCAGCATGCACCTCTGGTGACAGCACCCGAGCTGATTCCTCCTCAACGGCATGGTCAATGGCTTCGACAACACGACCCGCGAGGATTGGATGGTCGTCCGGAAACTGGCGATGATCCCATCCCTCCAGATACGCGCCATGCGCGGTCGAATTAATCAGCGCCATAGAATCCGCATAGCGACGCGCGGTTTGCTCAAACTCAGAGATAAACCACAGGTAGTCTTGTTGCGTGCGCAATCGACTCCCATCGATGCCCATACAAGTTAACCACTTTTCATCAACCTCTGGCTTCGCATCGCTTGGCGCATCGCGATTGGAGGCTTCGACATATTTTCCTCTGCTGATACTCAGATCCTGACCCAACAAAGTGATCGATTTAGCTCCAAAGGCGGCCGCGAGTTCAACGGCCACGACAGATACGCTTCCGCCGGGCAGCAAAGGTGCCGATTTGCCGTGAAAGGCACTTGATAACTCACTACCGAACAGGTGGGCATCGGGTACTGTAAAAACTTGTTTGAAATTTGCAGACCACACGGACGCATGCGAATGATCGAAACAAAGCATGGGAACAGAGGCCAGCAACTCCGAGTTTGGGATCATCTTGGAAAAATCTGTCGCATCAACGTGAAAGGCATAGTCAGGTATTACACCAGCCTCAAACAAAGAAGCGAGCGATCTGATAGGAGCCATGACAAGAAAGGCGCTCTGATATTTTTTAAGCGCTGAGAGGCTATCGGATAATGACGGGCCTGGAGAGGCGACCAACACATCCTTAGCCACGAAGGTCGATTTGAGCTCCATAACGCTTGGAAATTTTGTCAATCGGTGAATCTGGCCTATCCACTGCTCGGCGAAAACTACGGGCCACTCTCTGGAAGCCCGTTTCCCAATATGCAATTGCCCAAACAGTTTCGAAATCTTGGCAAATTGTCGCCGTGACTCATCAGATATCGATGTTCCAATCAGGTGAAGTGACGCAACGTCGGCCCCAATAAAATCTTTTAACTGCCGTTTATTTTCATCCGTCTCTCTAAACCAAATCATACTCAGCACATGCGCTTCGTCCAGAGCCTCAGTAGCAAGCTGGCTTATCAGGTGATCAGAGGCCGGCTCTGCGGGTTCGGGGACAAGACAAATGAACTTTTTCTGACCACGCTCAAGTAAGGCAGCCTGTAATTTGTCTGTGTGAGGGCCTGCCAATATTGCAATATCAAGAGAAAAATCCCACGCCTCTGGTAATACATTATCGAGGAAGAGATGCACGCCCTCCGAGCTGAGAAACAATTCTTCTTCAGTAAAACCGGCCATAGACGAGCTTAACCACTCCTTTATGGTCGACAGGTTCCTAGTAAGCGCGGCTGTTTGGCCGCGGATTGTAGCGATTTCATGAACGCCGAGCGACTCTGCCGCACTAGAACTCTCCTCTGCCAGTTCTACACCCATGTTATCTCTGTAGTAGTTGGCGACTTTCCTTCTCTCGCTCTCAACCGAGCGGGACAAGCGGGACCGTAAAATTCGCACCCTATCAAGGCTTCTTCTCGCTTGCGCAAGCTCTCCCCTCACGGCTTGATCCAGAACATCTTGGCTCAGTTCAAGAATCGGTTTTATAGATGATAGATACATAAATGCTAGGCTCTCGCTCGCCTGATTCTCGCTAAATCACCCCTGTCAGACCATACCGCAAGATGCAGAGGTTTTGAGCAAAAAAAAAAAATTAAAGGCGGCGCTAAAGTCCGCTTCGCTAACTCCGATAGTTCAGTCAACGGTCAAAGACCATTAACTTCCGGAAACCGCTCCGGATCACGAAGCAAAGCAAATTTTAGGAGGCCTTCTCATGGCTGTAGTCAATACAAATATTAGCGCTTCGATAGCGCAAGCTGCCCTGATCCGAAACGAGAGGGATCTTTCCGGCACTATGGAGCAGCTGTCAACAGGCAGAAAGATTAATTCCGCTGCCGATAACGCCTCGGGTCTGGCCATCAGTTCCAGAATGACCTCGCAGATCCGTGGCCTTGATCAGGCTGTGCGCAACGCCAATGATGCAGTGAGCATGGTAAATACTGCAGAGGGTGCGTTAGACGAAATCACCGATATGCTGCAGCGCATGCGTGAATTGGCGGTACAGGCCGGCACGGGTACGACCAGTTCCGAGGATCGGGATTACCTTAATCTTGAATACATAGAACTGCTCGAAGAAATAGAACGCGTGTCTGCAAATACGCAGTGGAATGGTCGCAACATTCTCAACGGATCGGCGGGCGGAGCGGGTGCTGGGTCAACTATCGCGTTTCAAGTTGGCATGGATCCAACACAGACCATTTCTCTTGGATTTGGTGGATTCGGCTCCGCGCAAACCATGGCCAGCATGAACGGGTTCAACCTGAGTGCTGCGACTGTCGCCTCAGCAGTTCAAGCGGCTAGCCAGGTCATCACTGCGGCGGACGTTGCGATTGAGGCAGTATCCAAGCAGCGCGCCACATTTGGTGCAACCTCTAATCGGTTGTTGCATGCGGTTGATAACCTAACAAACATCAAGACTGAAGCCGAGGCTTCGCGCAGCCGGATCATGGATACGGACTACGCGGCGGCTACATCGGAATTAGCGAGGACCCAAATTATTCAGCAGGCGGGCACCGCCATGTTAGCACAGGCTAACCAGTTGCCTCAGACAGTATTGGCCTTGCTGCAGTAAACCAAAACTCAACGCAATCGGTATAGCGAATACCGCGCTCGCAAGAGCGCGGTTTTTTATTACGCGAAACCTAATCCGACGCTCTTTTGGGTCGCCCGAAGAACCCTCCCCCTCAAATAGCCGGTAAATTCTTGCCGCTTTGCCCTCTGTCAGCACAATCCTTGCCGCACATAACCGCATTTCGGCCAGTGGATGCCCCCATTACCAGTACCTTGGCCTGAAATTTATTGTTGGCCCGCTTTTTGCATGTTCCACACGGCATTATCCAGTTTCTAACGATTGGATGCTTGTAATGCCGCTCAGCGGAGGAGATTTCGCGGAGGATACAGCCGCTTCGCGGACAGGTGACAAAGTCGAATCATCTGGCGCTGAAAAGGAGGAGATTTGGCATGGCGGTGGTCAACACAAATATTTCTGCGTCTATTGCGCAAAGTGCCCTCGCAAAAAATGAGCGCGCGCTTGCGGACGCGATGGAGCAGCTTTCTACGGGCAAAAAAATTAACTCGGCCTCTGATAATGCTGCCGGGCTGGCAATCAGCACTCGGATGACGTCTCAAATTCGGGGCATCGACCAGGCGATTTTGAATGCACATGACGCGGTGAGCATGATCAGCACGGCTGAAGGAGCGCTTGACGAGATTACAGCGATGCTACAGAGGATCCGGGAACTTGCTTTACAGTCTGGCACCGGCACGACAGACAGCAGCGATCGGAGCTACCTCAATGCAGAGTTTCAAGAGTTACTTCTGGAAATTAGTCGAATCGCCGACAACACGCAATGGAATGGCCGGGATATTCTCGATGGAACGGCCGGCGGCGGCGATTCAGTGGTCTCCTATCAGGTCGGCGTGAATCCCTCACAAACTGTTTCACTCGCTTTTGGTAATTTTACGACCGCTTCTGGGGTCGGGTTGATGGGTAGCCTTAACGGGCAATACCTGAGCACAACGACCGTTGCGTCCGCCATAGCACGATCCAGCACTGTGATTCTCGCAGCAGACTCGGCCATAGAAGCCGTATCAACGCAGCGGGCAACGTTTGGGGCAGCAACCAATCGCTTAACCCACGCCATCGACAATCTCACCAATGTTCTCATTAACGCTGAGGCCACGCGCAGTCGGATTCTCGATACCGACTATGCCGCCGCGACTTCAGAGCTGGCCAGAACGCAGATTATTCAGCAAGCCGGAACAGCAATGCTGGCTCAGGCAAATCAGCTGCCATCCAGCGTCCTTCAACTGTTACAGAACTAGCGGTAAGGCAATGAGATGAGTAGTCGACACGCCCTGGACAGGCTCCAGGTAAAGTTTACAGGTGTTGGTGGCCAATGTTGCTCATTATTGATGCGTGCGGGCGGGCAACCAGGACGGCTCAGTGAGCAGGACAAAGTTTTTATTCCAGCGATGCTGACCGACCATCAAGATCAGTTACGCTACATGGCGTTTGTGTATCAGGCTCTCCTCAGTGCCAAGGCGGGATCCACGTCACTCTTTCTTAGGGCATTGGATGCCGCGGAAAACATAGAAAAAATTCACTCGCCCATAACCACTGCCCTGCAGGTTTGGGCACTACTCATCGAAGGGCGGTATGAAGAGGCTTTACAAACACTAGAGCGCGCCGGTGAGGAGGCGGGGGTAGCCGGTGACTTCGATTTTTGCCTAAACGCATTTGCTGAACTTCTTATTCTAGATCTCATGTTCGGGTGCTCGCGCGTCAATGACGCCGAAGCCGTGCAAAAAGTGGCCAGCTTTTATGAACTGGCGAGCCACGCCATCACTAAGCATGACGTTTTCCCTGCAAAGTCTCATGACAAAGTTCGAATCGGCATAGTCGCGCCTATGCTACATACGACCAATGTGCCTTATGCCAAGCGCGTAATCGATTTTGCAAAGTTTATAGATTATGAGCGATTCGACCTCTTTGTTTACTCCAGTGAAGGCTTGGCGCTGAACAGTAGCGCACTGCCTAGCGCTGTGATGGAAGCGGGCACGCTAGAGTCCGAGGCCGGTCCGTCTGTTGTCAAGGAACTGGAACGATATGGTGCCAAGGTCTACATCAATGGCACTGACCTGCGTCCAATGGCCTCAGCAAAAAGACTTGCAGAAAAATTTGAAAGCGATGGGATAGATGTGTTGATCATACAATCCGGCCCCACCGTGCCGGTGGATTGGTTGTCGGCGCGCCTAACATCGGTTCCCGTAAAACTGCATATCCACATCGGAATAGCGAACTACATACCGGACTTCGACTACACCCTGTTTGACAACTATGAAAATTTAAAGAGGGAATTAGCTACTTGGCCAACAGATTGCGGTGAAGCTGTTTTGTTACGCAGGGGCACTGATTTGTCATCAATTGACGCTGAGCCCCCACGAACCCGAGCAGAATTGGGTATTCCAGATAGCGCTTGCGTTATGGGCTGTGTCAGTAATAACTTTGCAACGCGGTTTTCAGAAGAATTTGCCCACGCAATAGGGCAAGCAATGAAGTCGGAAGCCAACTTGTGGTTTCTCCCGGTGGGGAGCAGACAGTTACCCGAAGGGGTCAACACTATTTTTGACCATTATGGCGTAGGAGAGAGAGTCTGCCACGTGGGTCACTCCGACTTTCCCGCCAAGGAGTTGAAGGTAATGGATTTTTACGTAGCCGACTTCCCCCATGGTGGATCGCAAGCCGTCGTTGAAGCACTAGCGTGCTCGCTGCCCGTGGTCGCTATGCGCTGCGGCTCCACTCACTATGAAAGCATTTCGGCAGATGTCGCAGGGCCAACAGCCATTACCGAGTACGACGTCGCCCGCTATCTAACCCGTATCTTGTCACTAACGCATAGCACCGACTTGAGAAAAAATGAGGCCAAGGCATCAAGAAAACGGGCTGAAGATTATTTTTCCGTTCAACAGTATGTTGAAAACATCACAACACTGGGGACCACGATCCTGAGAAGAAAAGCGGGAGAGGCTGTGAGTGAGGAACCCCTCGTAAAGGGGTGGAAAGCCGCCTAACTGACCTCTTTGAAAGGCTGGGAGGTTCTTCATCAGATGTAACCCAGCTCTCTAGCCAGATCTCCTGCGGCTTCATCAAAAGCCAGAACCGCCTCGTCATCAAAATGCTCCCGCCAATCACCCACCAGGCCTTTACGGTAAAAGGAATTCTGGTCCTCGACACCAATATTGCGTCCTCCGCTGAGGTTAGAAAAACTGCCGGCAGAGATACACGCGTCCAAGTAGGATGAATCAGACTCGACCCCTATGAACTCTAAACATTCTGCGATGACCTCTCGAGGCTTGGCATGTAAGTCTTCGTATCTCACCTCGTAGAAGGCGGCAGGAGAATGCCGTTGCACGTGTCTGACTTCTTGAATGTAATGCTTCCACTTTTCTCCGGCCATCAGCGGTATGTATTCTTTCAGGGAAGGGCAGATTCTTAAAAATTCATCACCCTTCTCACGCACATTGTGGAACCAGCCAGAAACGCAGACGTCTCGGCCATCGCGGATTAAGTGGATGATTTTTGAACCGGGAAAATCACTCAGTAAATCCTGCACCGAAGTCGCATTCTCTGGAGTCTTTTCTCCAATCGCCACGATTTCCTCTGATATTTCCCATCCAGAGACAATTGCTGCCACGGCCGATCTATACAGGTGAGAAATGTCGGCATCAGTCAGCGCACTTTTATAGGAAGCGCTGTTGGAATACTTTTCGATTTTATTGAGTTTGTTGTATTGGAGTCCCGCCGACTGTAGGAGGGGCTTGAGGTAGGTTGGGAAGAAAGCCTCTCCATGACAACGGATCTGAGCGTGTCCGTTTAAAATGTGCTGGAGCCAGGTAGATCCAGATTTTGAGCAGCTAGCGACAAAAAATAGCTGGCGACTGAGTATTTCCTGAGCCTCAGCTTGCCGCGATATCAGATCTTGTAGATGTGGTTCTAATGCGCTCGGCACCCTGCTTCACCCTAAAGTAAAGGGTGAATCTTACATTTTTTTATCGATGAAAAACCCTTTGATCTCACGAAGGTTGCGAGCAAATTTCAGGACCGCCTCACTCGGTATCTCACGTATGATTTCGCCGGACTCTTTATCCGCGATCTTTACAATGAATCGATTAAGTTCCTCGTCTCTTGTAATGACGGCCTTGGTAGGAGCGTATGATAGAGATTTGTTCAGCGCGTCCAATGCCTCATCTATCTCGCGCGTCACGCCTTCGATCGATTGCACCGCTTCGGTGCGATCGATCTGAGCTCGACCGGCTACTGCACTTATGGACTCACCGAGAGAAGTGCCCGAACCATGTCCGACTCCGAAGCTCGGCGCCCCTTGTGAACGGTTATTTTGCCCTGCATCCGGTTTGACGGGCTGGTTATGCCCAGACGAGGCTGAGGATACTCCCTCTAGGCTGACAGGTGATGAGGCCATGGGCACCTCCAGTTATAAAAAGCGATAGGACTACAACAGCTATAGTGCGGAATAGGGTGTCGGTAACGTATCATGCGATACCTCTACCCAATAGTGGCCTCTTGTTGCTGGCCACTTGCATCATTGCATTTGCACTGCTCGCACGGAACATACTACTGCAGTCGAACACTTACCTTAGTAACGCTAACACAGTAGCCGGTATCTGGTTGGCTTGGGCAAGCATTGCTGTCCCTGCCTGCTGAATAATTTGCGTTCGTGCCAACTCAGAAGTGGCTGAGGCATAATCGGTATCCAGAATGCGACTACGTGCAGCTTGAGCTTGTATGCTGACGTTGGTCAGATTATCTATAGCGTGCTCCAGCCTGTTGGTGGTCGCACCAAATGTGGCGCGCTGCTTCGATACTGCCTCAATCGCAACGTCCGCCGCAGTGATGACCTGGCTAGCCGCTTGAAGTGCTGAGGCAACAGTCGCAGCACTCAGGTTGAACCCGTGCATGCTGGCCATGGTTTGCGTGGAGCCGAATCCACCAAATCCAAGAGAAATGGTCTGTGTGGGATCAGCGCCAACTTGAAACGCGACAGTTGACCCAGCACCCGCTCCACCCGCTGAACCATTAAGAATAGCCTGTCCATTCCACTCTGTATTCGCCGAAACCCGCTCGATCTCTGCTAACAGCTCCAAATATTCCGCGTTGAGATAATCTCGATCCTCGGAACTGGTCGTACCCGTGCCAGCCTGTACCGCCAATTCACGCATGCGCTGCAGCATATCGGTGATTTCGTCTAATGCACCCTCTGCGGTATTCACCATGCTGACACCGTCGTTAGCGTTAGAGACTGCCTGATCCAGCCCGCGAATCTGCGAGGTCATTCTGGAACTGATAGCCAGACCTGAGGCGTTATCAGCAGCAGAGTTAATCTTTCTCCCTGTCGAGAGCTGCTCCATTGCAGACCCTAAAGCCCGATCATTGCGTATAAGCGCCGCTTGAGCAACGGAAGCGCTAACATTGGTATTCACTACTGACATTTGATATCTCCTCTACGGAAATTAGCTATCGGCTAGATAAATATCGGCTTGGTGACAAAAAACTTGAGCGATTAGGGCAAAAAATTCGTCGACAAATGTTTCGTCATAAAAAAAGCCATCCCGGACGGAATGGCTTTGATTGACGATGACCGGCTATTTGTGCGGCTGGACCCGCCGCACAAGTGCGCTTACTGGAGCAGAGCGAGAACCGTAGCCGGTATCTGGTTGGCCCGGCGCTATAGCATTTTTATGAGTGTGAGCTAGTTTGCTGAAAAAGCAAACCTGCAAGCGCTAAATCCAGTTTTTCATCTATGTCGATGGAACGTGCGATAGGCATTTGGTAGCCTACGGTTTCCTTCGACACCAATGCTTGTGATTGTCTCAGCCATTCAATTTCAGCTGCGTAAATCGCGCCATTTAGGGAAAAAAGATCGGGTAAGTCCTGTCTGCGGAGGGATGCTGTCGGGCTAATCTTTACAAAGGGTTCCAAGCGCGCACCGACATCCATCGAGTAAACCAAAAATGGATGCTCTTGAACGGGAGTGACAGATACCGCTGAATGAACGCCCTGCTCTACAAGTAGTTCCAGACAACCATCAATATCGGATGAAGATCTCAACGGAGAGGTTGGCTGCAATAAAATCAGTAAATCGTATCCAGACACTCTATTAGCGGCATCAAGCACAACATCGATGGTTTTAGCCTCATCCGTTGCTAGTTCTGCACATCTAATAAAGGGAACCTCGCAGCCCGCTGCCTCGGCCAACTGGCAAATATGTGGGTCATCTGACGACAGGATCAGTCGATCGATGTATTGGGAAGAACGGGCTGCCTCAATGGTCCAGTTAATCAGTGGTTTATCCAATAAAGGCGCAAGGTTTTTATTGGGTATGCCCTTAGACCCACCCCTGGCAGGAATCACCGCCAGCACCTTTTTATTCTGGATCACTCTTGACTGTCTCAGGGGTCAGTGTCAGATATTTCAACCGCTGGCTACCTTGAGCGGTGTCGAGCGAGCGGTTTTGAGGTCATCGGGTCGTCCCACGTCCAGCCAGGGCTCATACATTGGGTAGGCAACTACTTTAGATCCCCGCTCTGCGAGCATTTCAAATACGGTGGGCATGTCAAAGTACTCTCCTTTGGGTAGCATCTCCAGCACTGAGGGGGACAACGCGTAAACCCCGGCATTCACGTGGCTTCTTAACACTGGTTTCTCAGAAAATCCTGTGATTTCGAGGCCCTCCATTTCCACCACTCCGAAAGGATTGGTCCATTCATGAAGCTTCACGGCCATTACCGCCTTTGCGTCATGCTGATTCAAAAAGCTCAAGAGCTCCGTGTAATCGATATCGGTCAGCACATCGCCGTTGGATACGACAAAATTTCTCTTTGGCGCTTGCGCAATCAAGCTAAGCGCTCCAGCAGTGCCCAATGGCTCATCCTCTTCAATGTATTCAACCTTTATGCCAAATTGCCGGCCGTCACCAAAAAAGTCCCTGATCATTTCACCGTGATAATTAATGCAAAAAATAAACTGCCTGAAACCCTGACCGCGAGCGCGCTCTACGATGTGCTGCAGCATCGGCTTGCCGGCGATCTCCAACATGGGTTTAGGGCAGGTTTCGGTAAAGGGCCGCAAACGTTTTCCCAACCCTCCAACCATCAGCACCATGACGTGATCGTGATCTTCCGTCGGCCCCAATTCGTCCCATAGATATAAACCCACAACACGCCCTTCTTCATCCACGCTGGGAACCTGCGCCACCTTATTGACTCGCATCAGCGCACGGACTGTGGTCCAGTCTGTATTCTCAGGCACTACCAGCGGATTGCGGTTAATCACGTCGGTGACCAAGTCATCCATTGATAACCCTCTCAGCAAGCCTCGCCGCAGATCGCCATCTGTGATCAATCCAACCAAACCGCCCTCTTCATCTGCACAAAGACATAATTTGATCGCAACGTCATTCAAATTCTGGAATGCCTGCTGAAATGTCGCATGCTCGGAAATGACGGCTTTCCGCCAGTTCACCGCTTCAATCACACTGCTACCCTCCCAACCTCATCAGAGGTGACATTGAGATCATAAAAACGTTTGTTGCGGCACTGCGGCTCCCACGCGTCAATCACGGCAATCGTGCGCTTAGCCGCACCGCCCTGACCGTAGGGGTTGTGGATCCCTTTACTGTTTCGCGTGCGTGTCTCTGACCGAAGGAGCACCCCTAACGCATCAAGAATCGCAGTTCGCTCAGGTGCGCAATCGATCACGCTCGCGGCTTTGAGTCGACCATCTTGGCGACTACCGATATTCACAGTCCCCACACCGAAAGCCGGTGCTTCAATGAGCCCTGAGGATGAATTGCCCACAACGCCCGCAGACATCGCAAGCACCGACAGATAAAGCGTCTGCCCGAGAGAGGTATGCACACAAGCGCGCGCCGAGTGCTGCGTCACAAATGCCTGAACGTGGTCAAACAAACCGCGCCCCCCCACGTCGGCATTAGGCATGGTGAATACAAGTGACGCGTCCACCTGCTCCAACGCAGCCAGCAACTCTGTCATTTGGGACTGCGCGCTGATACCCACGCGCCCCGTCTCAGGGTGGAAAGTAATCAGCAACACACTATCGCCGAGCGCCAAGCCAAGCCGCTTCTCTACCTCGGTGCGCCCCAATAAAGGCGTATTAAGCGCGGTGTCGACACCGAAGCCGCCCACGTTCCAGACTGTATCGGGCGCCTCGCCGAGCTGAATCACGCGCTGCCGATAATCTTCCGCCGCGGTAAAGTGCAAGCTCGACATCTTGGTAATGGCATGGCGCATCGTGTCATCCACTGACCCCTCCGTAATCTCCCCACCGTGCAAATGCGCGATTGGGATGTCGGCCAACGTGGCGCTGGATGCAGCCGCAAAGATCTCGAAGCGGTCACCGAGTAGCAACACCAGATCGGGCTTCAACACCGCAAATGCGTCCGCGAACCCGGTCATCGCCA
>Ga0181591_10002110_pt1 | contig 17104 bp, 21 predicted proteins | sample 071ome_33_FD_133757 | JGI IMG/M metagenome (GOLD analysis project Ga0181591, IMG submission 133757) | Coastal salt marsh microbial communities from the Groves Creek Marsh, Skidaway Island, Georgia - 071412AT metaG (megahit assembly) | ecosystem: Environmental > Aquatic > Marine > Intertidal...
GTATCTCTTGCCGAATATGGGCAGATGCACGCCAACAATGATCCGAAACGCTTGCAAAGTTATCAGAATAAAATGAGCGGTGGTGGCAGTGGTGGCAGTGGTGGCGGTGGCTCAGCCGCAAGTGCTGAAGCGGCTTACAAGGCTGAGATCGCTAGGCAGGAAGCCGAGGCCAAAAGAAAGGAAGAAGAGCGCAAGGCTCTGGTTAAGAAAAACAACTCTTCCATTAACTCAGCTTTCGACAAGCGTGCCGCGGAGTTCGACGCTTACGGTAACGAACTATTCGAACATAACAAAGGTCTTCTTGATGAGCAGCGTGGGGACGCTAGCAAGCAGGTCAACTATGCCTTGGCTCGTGCTGGTCAGATGGGTGGATCAGTTGATGCTACGCAAAACGCGGAGCTGGAGAAGCTTTACCAACGCGGCCTGACAAACCTTCGATCAGGGGCTAACGATCAAATAGCCGGGCTGAAAGCTAACGACAACGCAATGCGTAACAACTTGCTTGGTGCTTCAGCTGCTGGTTCGTATAGCGATGCGATGATGAGGGGCGTAAACCCAATCAACAAGAACATGAGCCAGCTGAACGCAGGCGTTGGAAACCAGTTCCAATCACTGCTTGGTGGAATCGGCGGCGCATCCAGAGCAACCAAATCACCTTGGGGTTACTAAGATGGCCTTATCTCCCGGCGCATGGATGGCTATTGCACAAGGGACGGGTCTTGGACTCGGAGCCCTTGGCACTTGGCTGCAAGGCAAAGATCAAGACGCTGCTATGGCAGATGCCAAAGCTCTTGACAAACAACGTCAGGCGCAGATCGACGCTCTCCGTGGTGGCGGAGGAGGCGGCAGTGGTGCGGATTACTGGCAAAGGCAACGAGATGCTGAGATGGCAGTTCTCAGGGACGAAGGGGAGTCACGATCAAGAATACAGGACTACATTCATGGAATGGGTGAAAAGTTTGCGAACAGCGCTGAAGCGTTTAATCCAGAAAATTTCGCGGCGGCAATCGCAGCCAACAAAGAAGACGAAGTCGCGGGGAACCAAGCGGTCATCGAAGCAGCGGTAGCAGAAAGAGAAGATCCTCTAGCAGCAGCAACCAGCGGTGAGGAGTATCAATCAAAGCTGGCCGAGATGATGGGTGAGGCTGATGCCTCTGGCATGGACTACGCGACAGACGTAGGCAATATCCAAGGATTCCATCGAGCTAGAGACGGCGAGGATGAAGCCCTCAGAGATATCGGTTTGATGGGGCATGAGGGAGAGGCTGCAATTAAGTTCATGGAAGAGATGGATGCCCTGCGTCAGAAGGGTCTGGCTTATGTTCCTCCTCCAATGCCGGGAGGAGGTGGCGGTTCGCAGATACCAGCCCACTTGTTGGAAGACATTGAGGTAGAGGTCCCGGGAAGAGGTAACTGGATCTCTACCATAGGTAGTCTGCTTGGCAGTGCTGGCCAAATCTGGGGCGGCTACAAACAGAATCAAAAGAATCAAGAACTACTGAGTAAATGGGGATAAGACATGGCAGTCGTAGTTAAAGAAGCATCAAAGACACCCTTGGCTATTGCGGCCTTGGCAGACAACATGGCCAAGACGTATCTGCAGTACGCGCAGAACGAAACCTCTCAAGCTCAGTGGGAGCAGGAAGCCATCTGGAGAAACCAAGACAGGCAGAGAGAGCAGGAAGAGATATCTCGGCTAGGTGCCATGGCTGAAAAGATTGGCGGCATGGATGACAGTGTTTTTGTCGGTGGAGAGCTGGGCAAGATGGGCGCGGTGAACGCTGCTTATAAAGGCGCAGACTTTGCTGACTACTTGTCGCAGCCTACTGGCGAAAATGCGTACAATCCATACGACTCTACTGCCGACAACCGCGAACATTGGGAAACAACTCAATACTGGATGCGGCAAAACGGGCAGCTCCCACCAGACCCCATGGCAGACTTCCGCTGGAGGAGCATGTACAACAGGCCAAGGGTTACCACCGACGCCTACGGCATAGCCAAGTTTGCTTACGACCCCCTCACCATGCAGGGACTGGGAAGCTACAACACGCAGGGCGAATACACCCCAGAAGGTGGTAGTGGTCAAACCACATACGGAGCACCAGAGGGAACCGGCACCGCCCCATCTTTTGCCAATGAAGCTGCGGCTAGAGCTGCACGAGATAGGGGTGAAATATCCGCTGGGCAGATCATATTTATTAATGGGCAGCAGTTCAAAGTAGACCCATACTAGGGGAGCAAATGTCTGGATTCACGCCAGTTGGCCCTAAGCCAGCGTCACTCAACGGGTTCACGCCTGTTAGCAATTCTTCCGCACCCACGCAAAGCTATAGCGGATTCACTCCGGTACAGCAGGAAGAGGATCCTGCCCCGCTACAGGATCATTCTCCGTGGGCCTTTAATATGACTGACCCAACCACGGGAAGGACAGTTCCTAACTGGCTACCCCGTGGCGTAAGCAATGTATTGTTCAGTCAGACCGGCGAGCTTATGGATTTCTTTGGTGCAGAAGAAACCGCAGACAAGCTCCGACAAGCTTCCCAAGACTCATTCGGCTTCACTAAGAAGTACGATTGGGAGGACGTAAAAGAAGAAGGAATTGGCGTCCTGCCAACCATAGGCCGTGGTCTCATGTATGGCCTAGAGTCAACCCCTACATCCCTTGGCTACCTCGGAATGATGGCTCCCGGCATGGTCGGAGGAGCCCCCGCAGCAATAGTCGGATCAGCCCCCGTATTTATCTCGGAGCTTGAGCGTATTGCTCAGGCCCGCGCTCGTGCTGACGGTGTTGAGGAGGGCATAGATCCAACCCTTAGCCAGTACACAGCAGCAGCCCCCTCTGCCTTGGCCAACATAGCCCTAGACAGGATCGCTGCTAGAGCACCGGTTGTCAGTAACGCAGGTCCGCTTAAATCAGCATCACTAGAGTTCGGCACAGAGGCTATACAAGGCGGCGGCGAAGAGTTCGCTACCATGTACGGAACCCAATCGCAGCCGGATATGGACGTTCTGGACGCGGCTCTTGCTGAGGGTGTTGCGGTTGGCCCGCAGGCTGCGGCTCAGGCTGGTTACGCTGCGTACAGGGACCGATTCAGACGGGCCGTTGTAGAGGGCGAAGGGTCAGCAGGAACAGCTACCCAATCACCTTTTGCTCCAGAAACGGGACCCATGGCACCACCTCCAGATGGGCAACAGACCCCAGAGGGCATGGTTGAGACTGGACCCGCTGCTGGTCTAGAGGGGCAAACGGATGTAGGAATACCAACGTATGGTCCTAATGACGAAATAACAACAGAAGACCCTAATACACCACAGGACGGCGTGGTAGGCCCAGAGCAGGGCGTTGAGATTGACCCTGTATCAGGGCAGCCTGTCCCCGTAAATACTGGCACAGATCAGTTCGTGGACGATGACGGCGTGATAGTTGATGCCGGTGGTGTCTACACGGGCGACGAGGCATACGGCGGTGACCCGTCAGTAATAGCAGATACCGGCAACCCAGAAGGCGAAGTATTCTACGGCGACCCAACCCTTATAGAAGATGCTGGTCCGAATGCCTCTGCCCAGCCACAACCAAATCCCGCTGCCAAGACCGAGCCAGAGATTGAGGTTGTTCCATCTTTTGCCGTTGATGATGAAGCGGAAAGGGTTGAGGCAGAAATAGGTGATGTCGCCGAGGAGGCTGAGAAGGCACTAAAGGCTGCGGAGAAAAAGGTCAAGGAAGCTCGTAAGTCTGGTAATACAGAAAACCTGAACAGGGCTCAACGTAATCTGGCTGACCTAAAAGAGAATATTGCGTTTAATCGGAAAGGTAGCGCAGCAGACATTGAGCTTGAAGCAACCGAGCTGGAAAAGCTCAATAGGGAAGAGCGCAACAAGGTACGCAAGAAAGGCGATAAGAAGGCAATTAACGCCAAATACGATGAGACCATTATTGACCACTCCAGCAAAGATTTTAGAGAAAATGATCTAGGCGATTTTGACAACATAAGGGCCGGGTGGGGCGTAAGAAACGACGGATTTGGTGGGAGCTCGCAAGAGAACTTCACAAGAAGGATCCAGAGAAAGGACGGCACCGGGCCAAAGATTTTCGTACACAAAAACTACAAATCTAATGATCGTTTGGTTCTGAAGGCTGTAGCCACTCTGGATAAGTTTAAAAACCTTCCAGACAACTTTCCTATATTCATAACTGACGATCCGTCGAGGTCTGCCAACTTCTTGGGGCAGTCCGTACATTTTGCAATGGACTCCAGTCTAAGCAAGGCAGATCTTGAAAAAATAGCTGCTCTCAGATCCACGAAAAAAGGCACAAAAGCTTGGAACAGTTTGGATAAGAATGCCGTAGGGGTAGTCTTAAACCTAAAAAAGTCAGAGAAGTTTACGAGAGAGAACAAAGGAGCTCGTCAAGCAATACCCAACTCTATAGAAGAGACAATTGCGCATGAGATTGCGGTGCATGCCATCCAGCATCTTAGCGTTAAAGGGAATAGTAGACAATCAAACGCCCCTTACAAAGAATTCTGGAACTCGGTTTATTCTGCAAACAAAGCTGTAATAGATAAATGGGTGCAAGAAGACGGTAAAGGATATCGCAAAGAGTTTAATGAAGGGAGGTTTTATGCTGTTGCAGAGGAATACTTCGCCGCAAAACTTCAGAGTGAGATTGCTGCCATTGCAGCTGGTGAGCAGAAGACATTTTCCGCGCAGATGGTTAGGTACCTTCGACAGCTTGCTGCCTACCTACATAAACTAACTGGGTATGAATACACCGAGGCCATGGTTTCCGAGGTTCTTATTCAGAACGCAGAGAGAATCTTTGACCCTGATGGCCCAGTGGTTACGAAGCAGGATACGGATTTAAAGAGCTTATACGAGAGCCAGAAATGGGATAAGCCCACTAAGCCTGAGCTGGGTAAAGCTCCTCCGCCAATAAAGACAATGCCTGCGGCTGAGGAGGCTTCTGTAAAGCCAGAGAGGACATCCAAACAAGAAAGGCTTTCCACCGAAACCAAGGTCCTTAGTGAAGAGGTTGAGTACACCAAGGAAGAGCAGAAGACTCTGGATGAAGTTGAGCCGGTGGTCAAGCTCGATAATGTCGGAACCAAGGACTGGAAGAAGACTCACGGAACCCCAGAGACTTGGGCTGACGTTGACTGGGTAAACGCACTGCTCCTTGGTCGCGGCGAGTTAATACCCGCCAATGTCAAGCGGCAAATCAATGCACAGATCGTCAAGGCTAACGATGCCCTGATCGAGAAGTTCAACATCGACCTCGCCTCTTTGAGCATCACTGGACTTACTGGATTGTCGGCTCAGGAAGCTTACCTTGAAGCCCGCTACAGAATGATGGGCAAGTACCTGAAGGTGGATGAGTTCGCTGGACAAATCTACAAGACCTTTGAGAAAGCGGACAAGGCCGACCAGAGCCAAGTGTTCGACTACCTCACCGGCCAGATAGAAGCGGAGCAGATGAACGTCCCTGATAACGTCAAGGACATGGCTGTTCGACTGAAGGCAAACATCGACAAGAACGCGGAGACGCTTATTCGTATGGGCGCGTTACGCCGCGACACCGTTTTCGATGAAAGTGGCGGTAACCACTACCTACCAAGGCTTTACCTGAAGCACGTACTGGGCGAGCAGAACTACCGATCCCTGTCTGGTGGCGGTGCCATGAGCGACCAAAGCTACACCAAACGTCGCAAGCTCATTAAGAAGGGTGACAGGGTTGCTACTGGCAAGCTCAAGGGTCCAGACGGAAAGGCTTACGACATCAACGACATCATGTCCGAGAAGGAGCGTGATGCCGCGAAAAAGAGGCATGACCTCTGGAGGATTGACCGGGACGAGTTCTTAGAGAATAACCAAGAGAAGCTGCTTGAGATGTACGAGGCAGCAGAGATAGCCGCAAGGAAAGCCAAGGCTAAGAGAAACAACCCTGACAAAATCTTCAATGAGGATGAGTTCGACAATACGAAGCTCACCGATGAAGAGAAGGCTAATGTTCGCAGAAAGGTGGAGGAGAAGGCTGTACCGGCAAGGCTGCGTGAAGTAAACGAGCCGAAGGTATCAGCTCACGAGCAATCCAAGGAAGAGGTCAAGGCTGCTTTGGCTGACCAAGACAACTCCGATTGGACATATGAGTACCGTATCGCTACCGAGGAAGAGGTGGCCAAGGACGCGCCCTACATTGAGATACTGGGCGAGATCATGGACCCCGGCTACTTGGGTGCTTCTACTACCTCTAAGGTTGGTAGGGATATAGCCACGGCTGAGTTCCTGATAGAGATTGCCAACTCTGGAAACACAGATTGGATCGCTCCGCAGGGCATGACCAAGATTCACCTCCTAAAGAAAGAGGATGGAACCATCGAGGTTGTTGCTGGCAAGACTGGTAAAGCTGTATCCAGCATATGGCTGAGGAGAGAGGCTGACATTCTTCAGGAAAGAATCGATTCTGGCCACATGACAGAAGAGGCTGCAGCGAACGCCCAGAATGTTGCCAAGAGCTACAGAAAAATAGCCAGCGATATAGAGTCTGAGATGGAATCCTCTACTGACTGGCAGAAGGTTAAGAAGCAGTTTAGACAGGTGCCTGATTCACCAAAGTACGGTGTTCTTGCAGGCATGTACATTAACAAGCGCATCTACAACGACATCTTCTCTAGCACAAACAAGGGGGAAGGTAACAAGTATTGGCAGACAGCGGAGAAGCTGCACGCATACTTCAAGGTAGCAAAGGTTCCGCTTAACCCACCAACAGTAGCACGCAACGTAATCTCCAACTACGTTCTGATGACCTTGGATGGCATCGGTATAGTCTCTGGCGCGAAATACATGGTCAGAGCTTTTCAGATTTTGAAGAACCAAAATAATCTGACCGGCTTGGACAAGGCTGCGTTTGATGCCATGAAGAAGTACGGCATTGAGCTGCAGACCTTCACTAGCGAAGAGATGTCTGTCATAAACAAGGAGTTCAAGAACCTAGCCAAGCAGGATTCTGGATGGAGAGGCAATGCGTTTGCCCAAGCCATGGCAATTAGCAAAGCTCTGAACGCAGCTGGAAAGGGTCTCAAGAATGCTACTGATCTGTATGGCAAGGTCGAGACATGGCAGAAGCTTGCTGTTATCCGCTACCACATGGAGCATGGTGCTACACAGTGGGAGGCGGTACGCAGAGCTCAGGAAACACTGTTCGATTACTCGCTGCTGAACAAGGGTGCCAAGGCGTTCCGTAAGGTTCCTGTCGGTGCCCCGTTCTTATCCTTCTCCCTGCTATCGCTACGACGCTTTGGGCAGGTTGCATCGCGCAACCCAATGAGGCTTTTCCATTGGTTCGCATTGAGCCAGCTTATATGGGCCGCTGCTGCTACGTCCGAGGATGTGGATGATGAGGATTTGGAGAAGCTGCACAAGGGCCTGCCTGAGTACCTAGCCGACAAACCTTCTCCGCTCATGGTTCCGCTACCTTTCAGGGATAGCCATGGCCGGATGCAGTTCCTCGATCTGGCGTATATACATCCGTTTGGGATTCACTGGGAAATCCTGAAGAACTTTGCTGGTGGGGATGTGGATGAGGCGGCAGAGACGTTCGGCATTACCGGAGCACCGCTTGTACAGTTTGCTATTGCCATGAGCACCGGTCTTGATCCGTTTACCAAGCAGAAGATTACCGAGGATGGCTATACGTGGGGCAGGAAGATGTGGGACAGGATGGGATTCCTGTACTCGCAGATGACCCCCAGCATCATTGACTTCCGTGGCGATGGCAAGGGGCGCAGCCCATTCTACAAAATGTATGAGGCCGCTACCGGGAAGGTTGGGGCAAGCAAGCTCAACTATGGCGAGGCTAAGTTCAGTATGGGGCAGGCTATCGCTAGGTTGGCTGGTATCAACACCTACGGCATCGACCCTGAGACATCCGCATCCAAGAACCTGATGCTTATGAAGTACAAGAAGGCAGACCTACAGACAGCTTACAAAAGGCTGATTAGGAACCCCAACATCAGCGAAGAAGAACGTGCAAAGATAAAGATGGAATTTGAGATGCAGATGATGGCTATGATTCAGGACATGGAGGAGATGGCAGAGCTTGCCAACATCCACCCGAACCTAAGACTAAAGGATATTAAGGAGTAATCGGCGGGGATAACCCGGCACTCTCCCACCGGGCCCCCGCCTTCTTTATGGACATCGTAAGATTAACCTTCCGCGATATAACCGCTACCTGCGATTGGACCACTCACGATGAGGTGGAGTGCCTACCTGTAGAGCTGATAGGCTGGTTGGTTCACAACGATGGAAAAACCGTGAAGGTGGCAACTGCGTATTCAGACAATGGTTTCTCGTCCGTCCACGCAGTGCCGTGTGGGTGTGTTGTCTCTACTGAGATTCTGGCTTACGACTCAATGCCGAAACTAGCCTACCCTTCTGATTCCTAAGATAATGCTTGTTGGTTACGGCTTGCGAGCTGTGGCCAAGGGCATAGGAGGCCATCACTGGGTCCTCCCTATCCGTAGCTGACTTGGCCCGGATATCCTTCATAACAAACCGCTCAACGCCAGCTGGAAAGTGCTTCTTAAACAATTTCTGGATGCGGTCGTAGTTCTCAAAGCTATTGCCTTGGTCATCGCGAACCACGGTGAACCCCATTGGCTGACGTTTCCTGCTTGATTCAACCAGCTCCCTTAGCTCGTCGGACCAGTAGAAGCGCACCTTCTTTCCAGTTTTCCCCTCGGCTGCATACAGCCACTCATCATAGCAATCGCTAAACCGTACCTTCAGCGCATCACCCGGACGCAGTCCAGTTAGGTATGTCAGCATCATCAAGTCCTTTACGCACTGAGGCATTGCCTTGTACACCGTGTTGAATTCCTCATCCGTTACATAACGGTTCCTAGCCAGCTCACGATTTCGCTTAACCCCCATTGTGGGGTTTTTTTCTAGGTAGCCACGGTTCACGCCCCAACCAATCATCTGGCTTAGGGTGGCTATCTCCCGATTAGATTGATAACGCTTGCCAGTATCAAGGTAATCTTGAATCTCAACAGCTCTGATCGAATCCAGAACTCTTTTGCCGAACTCGCGATCCAGTCTAGCCCCCGGCGCAAGGTGCTTTCTGTATTCGCTGAGAGTCTTTTCAGATAGCAAACCGTCCTCAACTTCGCGCTCTCTGGACTTGAGCCATAATGCAGCCAATGGTTGGAGTTTGTTTTTCGCTTGTTCATGATCGTTCTTTATGTCGTGGTAAGCCTTCATAACCACGGCCACCGGATCATCCTTGTGGGCTATCTTGGTCCACACTCGGTCCCCGTTTACCATCTTGGAGAAGTACCAGTGATTGCGCTTGAGGCTAAGGTTTTTTTGCTTTATCATCTTCTCTCCCGGTTTGAATTAGGGCGGCTGCCCCGGACAGGTAGGAGGTATAAGAGCGTGGCCCGTCCGGGGCTTGGGTCAGGCGGCCGCTTAACCTGCAAACACCCACGCTCATGAATTAGGTGGGCTTTTGAACGGGAGCCCTAACCCGGTGGAGCTTACGCTGCCTCTTTTTTCTCAGGAGCCGACAAGGCTTTAACCTCTTCGGCAGTGAGAAGTCGGTGGAGGACTGAACCGTCCTCTTCCCGTTCGATGCGATAAGTTTTTGGCATCAGTTCATAAACGGTGTAGATGCCTTTCTCTGCATCGTTTATGATCATCGACTCCGCTTCCTTGACAATCCGTGTGGACATATCAAGTGGGCTGCGAAAACCACTCATGCGGGCCAGACCCTCGAACAATTGATCGAATGCCCTCATGGAACTGCTTATTGAAGTTATGCTGCGCATACTTTTACTCCGTACTCCGTGCGACTCAAGACGTGGGGCCGCTTCCACGATTGGCGAGGTAGGGTGGTACTCAGCTTTCGCTTTCAAGTACGCCTCCCTCGCTAATTCTTCTGTCTCGTGAAGGCCAAGGTAGATTTGCTTCCTGTCTACTGTGATGGAGGCCATAAACTTTCCAGCTGCCTTGTGAAAGCAAATACCCTTGACTGACTTTACGTTATGCTGATTTTCTGTTCTCGTAACCACTCGCAGGTTTTCAATTCGGTTGTCATCCCTAATCCCGTTGATGTGGTCAATCTCCATGCCTTCGGGGATGGGGCCATGGTGCATTTCGTAGATGACTCGATGCTCAAGAATCCGCTTGCCGTACACCTGTACTCGACGATAGCCATCTTTTTTAAAGCAACCAGCCCGGTCCCCAACTTTGGCCCTTCTCCCCGTTCTGACGGCCCAATACAAGCGGCCGTCTTCATAGGTGAAGAGTTCGTTAAAAGGGGAGGTTATCGTCAAAGTCGTCGCCCTTACTAGCCACGGGTTTGTGCTGAACTGCGCCACCTTCTCCTTTCGCATCTAGGAACTTAAAGTCTCTCCCCTTGATGTTGGCGGCTGTCATCTCAACGCCGTCTTTCTCATAGCGTCTATATTCAAGAGACCCACCCACATACAGCTTGCTACCCTTGTGGACGTACTGAGAAATAATCTCAGCAGGTTTGCCCCAAAAACTAACTCGGTGCCACTGAGTCGATTCCTGCGGCTGTCCAGATTTATCTTTGTACCGCTCCGTGGTTGCCAAAGACAGATTGACTACCGCAGACCCATTAACATCCCTCAGCTCTGGGTCCTGTCCGACGTTACCGATCAAATTAACCTGATTAAGCATTTACTTTCTCCCCTTTTACGATTTCATTTAGGTTTACGACTTCTGCATCTTTGGTTTCGATGAGTGAGAGGTTGTCCCCGTACTCATCAACATCTCCCAGCCCACTTAGACCAAACGCCAGCCTGATGGATTGAATGGTTGCCTTATGTCTCAACATCCGAGAAGGCATCTTTCTCCAGATCGGAGAGTTACCACGGCATTCAGCCATGTACTCAGTGACCACGGTTGGCTGCTTTCGATCCTTTCGAAACACCGAGCAGCTGATACCCTCTAGGTCGCCAGACTCAGACCGAATCTCCTCGTAGGTGATCCCGTCGAAGTTGGGATTACGGTTGGCAATGGTGACGTAACCGTCTACGCCAATCAGGGCCTTTACCGTGCCGTTAGCTGGGAAGGCATACACCTCACTAGCAAACGGGTCTAGCTCGTACCGCTCACAGATCAGCAGGAATGCTGCAGCCTGCTCGGGTGTTGCCTTAGATGGCATAACCGTCTTGTTTAAAATCTGGAGAAATCCTTTCTCCGTCATGCCATAGCGGTCGGCCATGGCCTTGGCAATGCTAGAACGTTTATCTTCTTTCTCTTCTTCCATATTTCTCCTCAGTTGGCCCGTGAAAACCATCGGGGCAGTTTCATTAATTGAATCTCATCGCTGTAAGGCAGATGGATTAACTCGGGGTGCAAAATCCCAGCATCTAAGTTATGGAACCCCGTCTCTCGCAGCTTTTGTCCGTGTCTGTAGACTTCTTCCGAAGCCTGAAATATCTGACAACCGAACGGTGGCTGCTTCTCAACCGGCACCCAAATGAACTGAACATCCTTACCCGGGTGCAAGATTTCGAATCCTCTCTTGTAGTGCTGCGCCTGCACTGCGTAGTCCCACTTAAGAACGGAACGCTGGAAGGCTTCATACGTTGCTTCCTGCGTCGTTTTTAGGTCTAGGACTAGCATCGTGTCGCCTATGACCTTTACGTAGTCGGCACGGCCCTTCATCTCATACGTGTTGCCGTTGATCTCCTCGGTCCATACGATGGGGACCTCGGCCATTCCGCCAGTAAACAACTCGGCAGCTCGCGGATTGCGAAATACATGATGTCTAATGGTGTTGGCTTTGTCATACTCTTCCTGAGTCAAAGCAAACTTATTGCCATTCTCCTCCTCCCACTTAGCCCACTCTTCCTTCCCGGCTTTAGTGCGCTTGTTGATCTCGGGAGGAACAACAAACTCCTCAGAGAATCTCTCAGGCTCCAGCACGCAAGTGTGGATAATGGTTCCAGCTCGCAACGCAGCCGTGTAGCTGTAGTCCTCTGGGTACGTCTGCTTGTGCAGGTAGTGGCCGTAGGACTTAGCCAGCAACCTAATGTCACTGGCAGCCCAAGCCTCGTAGGACCTATAGACCTTCTCGTCTAGCAGGCTCTTGTCGTAATTAATCTCCATATCCTTCCCTCCCTTCTTTACCGTTTACTAGCGAATAATGATTTATCGAATTTCCGTCCGTGTAATAAACAGCCTCACCAAAAGCAACCATCTCATCTAAATGCGTCTTCAGCACCAATTTGTCCATCCCAGTCTCATATGAAATTCCGTCAACACTCTTCGAATCAGAAGCCACCAAAGCCAATCTAGTAAACATGCGTTGCATTTCGAATGCCTCCATCTCACTCATCTAAAAGTTATAACACTCACTTTCATAATACAACACGTTACGTTATTTGTCAAGCTATTTTATAATAGCCTGTGTATCGATGAAAGCGATCCAATAATCACAATATCCTCGGGGTTTATCACTCCATACTCTCTAGACTGCAATTCACCGGATGGCATAACTCTTACATAGTCGTGTATTGCAGCGTTTCCGACTTTATAAACCCACCATCCTGTTTCCGTTATACTCTTGTTTTCTAAACAAGTGTAAATTAAATCACCCTTCTCTGCGACATCTGTTTTCCTATCTGCGAAAAACACCGCGAACCTGAGAGATTCGGTATTGGCAAACGCCGGGCTTGCTGGGTCAACCAAAAACCCGGGAACAGAGTTTGTGATCGCCTTATCATCAATTGTCCTGAACATATTCTTTGGTATAGCGGATTCCTCAGCCACTTTATTAAATGCCTGATTGATATGTTCTATGTCCATTCCCTCGACCTCATAGGGGTCGAAGAAGTCAATTGGGTTGGCACCAGACACAGCTATAATCCTAAGTAAATCCTCTAGAGAAGGGGCTCTTTTGCCTGTTTCGTAGTTGCTAACACGCGATTGACCTTCCCCGAATCCGCACATTTTTGCGAACTCTGATTGCGATATTTGATACCCCAGCTTCTGTGAGAGATTTAATCGTGCGTTTCGTATTTTCGTTGCCAGTTTCATTGTTACAAACCCTTACTCTGTTGAGGAAATTACAATTTAACACAATTTCATGACAAATCGATAATCTTTACACGCCAGCGGTTGTTCTCCTTGTACCATCCGTGAACGTGTATAGAGATTTCAGCCTTTCTAAGCACTGGAAGAGCATCTGAGTCCTCGATCTTGATAACCCTACTCCTCATGTTGGATTTACTGGTTGTCTGTACCATAAGTATTTCGTTATCCCTCACCGCCAGTATGTCTATGATCCCGAAAAGGTCATGTCTGCGCTTGGTAAAGGAGTTGAATCGCTCAACCGTCTCAACCAAAGGGTATTCCTTCCTTAATAGGTCTACGCTTCTACTCGTCAGGCTTTTCATCTGCTCCGGGCTCGTACTCCCATCCCGCACATTTGTTTTCGTATGGCGGGCTCCATTTCGCCATGTAGATACGCAGGTTGCAGGTCTTTGGGTCGTTTGCGTGATAGTCGGGATAATGTCTGCAGTTCCAGCATGATCTATCCAATGCCGTCGATCTCTTTAATGCGGATTGTCTTGGTTGGGTTGTCTACAAACTGGCCCGCCTCGTTGAACCATAGGCTGATGCTGTCCATTACTCCTCCCTCTCGGTTCTTCAGGTTTTCAAGGTACGCATCGGGCTTGGCGAGCTCCTGCTCCACTTGCTCTGGCGTTCTTGTGCCTATCAAACCCTTCTTAATCTCTGACTTCACGATGTTGCGGTTCATGGCGAATAGGCTGCTTGCCATATCGCTGATGCCACCGCTACCTTTCAGGCTGAACTTGTCCACCCTCTGCCGTTCGTTCTCCCCCTTGCGTGCGTGTGCTACAAGGATGATGACCATGCCGCTGTCCCTAGCGAAGATGGCCAGCTTGTCTGCTAGGTCTGTCTGAACCATGTTCAGGTTGTTGGAGTTAGCCATTGGCGTGTGTATCTTCACCAATGAGTCGATGACAAACATAGTCACCCCTAACTTACGCTGTGCGAACTTGGCTATGCCTAGCAGCTCTTCCACTGTTACGCGGTCTGTGCGCTTGTAAATCCAGATGCGCTCCGCTAGGTAATCCAGAATCTTGTTGAAGTAGTCACGGCTGGGTTGCTTTATCCCGCCTGCCAGCTGCACGAACCGGGCCACGATGGCCTCATTGGTCATCTCCGCAGACCAAAGAAGGGCTCGTTGTGGTACCTCTGAAGCACCATCTCTAGTAGCGTGCAACATAAGCTGTTGAGTTACTTGGCTTTTTCCGCTGCCCGACTGCCCCATAACTATGTTGAACGTCCCGGGCTGAAACCTAAAGTCAAAGTTTTTCCATGGGGTGGTGATGCCACGTCTCTCGGTGATTCCGGTTAGGTAGTCCCACGCCTTGTCACCAAAGTCCTCTGGTGCGGCTAGGTCGCCAGCAGTTGGCGGTATCTCTAGCTCTGCTTCCCAATCAATCCCCTCGATCATCAATCTAGACGCGCTCATGCAGCCCCCTTGAATACCTTGGAGAAAATGTCGTTCTCGTCTGCAGCCGTTTGCGATACCTCTTCGGGCACGAACTTCAGGATGTAAGTGTTCGCCGCGTTCTTCCATGGCTCCAGCTCATTACGCGAGCGAACTACCTCGATGTAGCCCTTGGTCTCAAGCAAGTCCACGGTCTGCGCTAGGTAGTGAGAGCTGAGTCCGCTAAACTCCAGCAGCTTCTTACGACCCACTGTGGCGAAGTTACAGTTACGCCTTGCAAAGTAGGCTAGGGTGGCAATCAGCGCACGCTCATTTGCTGAGAGCCCGGTCTGCTGATAAGACAGATACAAAGCATTAGCACTCATGCTCCCTCCTCAAGAAATTTGTGTCTGTGAACCACGCGAGCTCTGCCAGCATCCGCTAACTGATTGGTTCCTCTCTCTATGAGCTTCAGCGTGTCCGCATCCCAGCCCGATACGGTGATGATGCGATGTAGGTGCTTGTCCTTGAAGAACTCAACCAGCTTCCGGGTCTGTGGCGATGTCTTAAAGCCCACCGGCCACAACCAAAGCTCGTGACCTGCAGCAAAGCCCCAGTCATAATCAGCGGGGTCTTCGCCGTCATCTAGCAGACACCAAGCAATGTCTTCTCGGCTTAGTGGTCTAAACGCAGGTATCGCGGTTGCATGGCTTCCGTAGTACAGGCGGATTGATCGCGAGTCCGGTGAACCACCGCCCCAAGGTCTAGGGAATTCCCAGTCGATCTTGTCGGAATAGGGAACTTTCTTCATAGAACGGGAACATCCTTGTGCTTTAGCCTTTGCATCTCTGCCCAATCCCTCTTGTAATCAGACAAAATCGCATCCAGCTCATCCTGAAGCTCGATCACCAGATAGATGATGTCTTCGGGGTCTCCGTACTCGTGATCCAGAACCTTCTGCATATCCATGCTGCACTGGTCCATAAGGAACCCCATGCGTTCTATTGCCGGTCTAAGGTCAAGCTCTTCCTCTAGCATTAGTCATCTTCCTCCGTCATGGATTTGTAATAATCTACTTCTTGCTCTGCCAGCTCATTGATTGATTGAATCCCCCATCCGCATTTATGCAGGCCAATAGCACCGTTTACCAAGATGGACTCACAAGCCTCTTCTATATCAAGACCCTTTAGCTTTATCTCTGCCAATGCCATGTTCAGGCAGTCGATTACAATCCCCTGCACAACGTCACTCTCATTCTCCATAGCCCTTTCATGCGGCTCCTCACCCATAAATGATGCCGCGTTCCTGAACTCCTGCATTGAGATTACTGATCCGCTCATGATTCCTCCTTTGGGAAATGGTCACGCACTCGTGTAACAATCTGCTCCTCGTCCCATCCGTTGTGCTCCAGCCCCCGCACAATTAGGGTGAACATCTGCAAAGCAATCATCATCGCGGGTACGCCCTCAGCCGCAGCCTCTGATATGCACTTCTCAAGATAGGTCTCTGACCAGTTCATAGCCTGCCCGAACAGGTCATCCCATACCTCTTTAGACTCTTTGTCCTTCAGTGCCTCTTCGTCCTTTTCGATTACTTGCTTACTTTTTTTCGCCATCTGACTACTCCTTTCTTAATCCCGGCACGCTCGGCAGCTCCGGCTCTGATTTTGAACAGGTCATCCTTTAATGCCCGTTTGTGTTGTTTGGATACTCCCTTTAGAAATTCGTTCCGGTCGAACTTCAAGATCAAATCGTCAACAAGATGAACCAAGGCAATTTTTCTGAACTCATTCACACTGATGTCAACGATCCCAAACGCTTTAATATTCTTTGTTTTTTCTTCCATGCTTCTCCAGTCGGTTAAGATATGTTCTTGTACGTCGATTCCACCTTTCAAAAGTCCTCACCCCAAGCTCGCTTCCCTCATACATGTACTCCAGCCATTTCTTGACTCGGTGCCTCCTACGACATAGGAAACACTTTGGTTCGCCCTGCTTGGTAGTGCCCTCGACCACGCCATATTGGCGGCACAGGGTACATACCAATTGGAATTCATCTATGTCAAAATGTGGTTCTTTCATCTCTACCTCTCACTACCAGCATACCATGAAAATCACAGAATGCAATAGGTTATGTTTTGCTGAAATTTTGATCCCAATTTTTTTGGGAACGCTGGAGCTGAATTGGCCTTGAAAATGAGGCTTTGCGCCTCTATAACCCACTCCCTCTTAATCAGCGGGTCGTAGGTTCGATCCCTACACGGCCCACCAGTAAACTGGGTTTTCGCGTTCTCAAACGCCCTCAAATATTGTGAACGCACCCTTCTATACCTAAACGTCTTGATCTATGATCGCACGCAGGGTAACCGCTGAGATATCAGTAGGTGGCAGCACAGCTCTGCCAGTCCTCACGTAGGTCCTGAACTGCTCACAAGCACGAACCATGGTCCTGCAGTGCTCAACGAAATCGCAGCCGCGTTGGCACGGTGGGTCCCGTTGCTCGGCCATGGCGTAAAGCATCTTTTGTACCGGTGTCATCAGTCAGTCCTCAGTTTGCTGCCAGTCCTCGCTGGGCGCGCGCATGATAGTAGTTGTCAAAAAAATCCGAC
>Ga0181591_10002112_pt1 | contig 17086 bp, 15 predicted proteins | sample 071ome_33_FD_133757 | JGI IMG/M metagenome (GOLD analysis project Ga0181591, IMG submission 133757) | Coastal salt marsh microbial communities from the Groves Creek Marsh, Skidaway Island, Georgia - 071412AT metaG (megahit assembly) | ecosystem: Environmental > Aquatic > Marine > Intertidal...
TCCGTAGTCGAGCATTGCGTCTTGTAATTCGCCTTTTACTGCGATAGCGATATCGTCTTTCTTAACAAACACATCGTCTAATTTCATCTTAGGAACTTCGGCGCGAACCACATCAAATACATAGGAAGTAATTTGATCGTGTGGATATTCTAGTTTGTAAAATGCCTCGTATACTTTATCGCGTATTACCACAAATTGCACGGATACTTTTAGCTTAACAAATACATCGTCGAGTGTTTTAGTTTCAATAATCACATCGAGTTGTTGAATCTTTAAACTCACGCGACCAGAAATACGATCTACTAATGGTATTTTCATTTGTAGACCGGAATTACGGACGCTTAAAAAGCGACCAAAACGCTCAATGATAACAGCAGTTTGTTGCTTAACTGTAAAAAAGGACGCCAATAGCAAAAATGCTAAAATGACATAAAGGGGGTACAATAGATAACTCATCTTGATATTTTCTTATCAAGTTACGAAAAAAGCCTATTAAAAGAAAGGGTTTAAGACAAACGTTTTAAGGCTGTTTCAATCCTTGAAATAGAGTCTTGTTTACCAATCAGCGCAGCGATATCAAAAAGATGAGGACCCTTTAAAGCACCAACCAACACCAATCGAAGAGGCGGCATGACCTGACCAAAAGAATAGGCCTTTGCTTCGATCCATTTTTTAGTTTCTTCTTCTAGAGAGGCAGAATCAAAAGACTCGAAAGAATTCCATAATTCAATAAGTTCTTTCATGATTTCCGGGCTCTGCTCCTTCCACTGTTTTTTAAGATTTTTTTCATCATAAGATTCAGGAGCTACAAAGAAATAATCAGATAGCTCCAATAAATCTTTTGCAAAAACAGCACGCTCTTTTACAAGCGAAATAATCGTTGCTAATTCTTGATCAGAATAGGAACTAGATAATTGATGAGCCGCTAAAAGCTGTTTAAATCCTTCTAGTAGTTCTCCCTCTGATTTGAGTTGCAATTGTTGTTGGTTAAACCATTTATTCTTTTCAGGATCGAAACGAGCACCTGATTTATTGACTCTTGATAGATCAAAAAGCTGTACCAATTCTCCAAGGCTAAAGACTTCTCTTTCATCACCAGGATTCCAGCCTAAGAGCGCTAAAAAGTTGATGACTGCTTCTGGTTCGAATCCTTCCTCTCTATAACCGATAGAATCATTCCACGCTAATGGAAATACAGGGAAGCCCATTTTATCTCCATCTCTTTTAGAGAGTTTCCCTTTTCCAACAGGCTTCATAATAAGCGGTAAGTGAGCAAACTCAGGTATATCCCAACCAAAGGCTTGATAGAGTTGTATGTGTAAAGGAAGTGATGGCAACCATTCTTCTCCTCTGATAACATGAGAAATATTCATCAAATGATCATCTACAATATTAGCCAGATGATAGGTTGGCATTCCATCAGACTTATAAAGCACTTTATCGTCCAAGGTGTTGGTATTAAAAACCACATGTCCTCGAATCAAATCTTGTGTACTTATTTGAGTGTTTGATGGTGTCTTAAAACGAATCACAAAAGGAGTATTTGAACTCAATTTTACTTCAACTTCTTCTTTTGACAAATTCAAAGAGTTGTTTAAGCCCTCTCTATTAAATGAATTATAGGTAAATGTAGATTTGTTTTCCTCTGCTTCCTTTCGAAGTTGGTCTAATTCTTCTGGAGTATCAAAGGCGTAATAAGCACTACCATTATCGATCAGTTGTTGAGCGTAATCCTTGTAAAGTGTTTTGCGTTCACTTTGGCGATAGGGACCAAATCCCCCATCTTTTCCTGGGCCCTCATCAAAAGGAATTCCACACCAGTTTAAACTTTCTACTATATAATCTTCTGCGCCCTCAACAAATCTAGTTTGATCGGTATCTTCAATTCTAAGGATAAATGTACCACCCTTATTCTTTGCAAATAGATAATTGAATAATGCAGTTCTCACCCCTCCAATGTGTAAGGGGCCAGTTGGACTTGGTGCAAATCTTACGCGTACTTGATCTTTCATCTTTTAGTTTTACTCTGCAAATATAATTACTATTGTTTACTAAGCAGCCCTATTGACACTGAAGAAGTATTTCAACAACAGTAATTTTGTATCTTTGCAACCACAATATACTTAAAGGTGATCGAATATTCTTATAATACGGATTTTGACTTAACACAAGCTGATGAAATCAGCCTGTGGTTGCAAAATGTAGCTAAATCTGAGAATTTTGAGATAGCAGATTTAAATTATGTGTTTGTTTCGGATGAAGAACTCTATGAAATGAATGTTAAGTATCTGAATCACAATACTTTAACTGATATAATAACCTTTAATTATGTTGAAAATGAGATTGTTTCAGGAGATATCTTTATTTCTGTTGATCGCGTTAAGGAAAATGCAGTAGATTTCAATGTTTCTTTTGAAAATGAGCTACTCAGAGTCATGGTTCACGGCCTACTTCATCTAATGAATTACAATGACAAGACGGATGAAGAACAAGATATGATGACTCTAAAGGAAGACGAAAAACTTAAAATGTTCCACGTGGAACACTAAATTATGTTCGATAAAAAGTACGATGTAATAGTTGTAGGTGGAGGACACGCGGGTGCAGAAGCAGCAGCTGCGGCAGCTAATATGGGTTCTTCTACCCTTTTAGTGACTATGCAATTGCAAAATATTGCTCAAATGTCATGTAATCCTGCTATGGGAGGAATTGCTAAAGGACAAATAGTCCGAGAAATTGATGCCTTAGGAGGATATAGCGGAATTGTATCCGATACTTCAGCCATACAATTTAAGATGCTCAATAAATCAAAAGGTCCTGCGATGTGGAGTCCAAGAACTCAAAACGATCGCATGCTTTTTGCAGAGCACTGGCGATTGATGTTAGAGCAAACACCCAACGTCGATTTTTATCAAGACATGGTCAATGAGTTAATCATCAGAGATTCTAAAGTACGTGGAGTTAAAACATCCCTTGGAATTTCCATTGAAGCTGATGCTGTAATTCTAACTAATGGTACTTTTTTAAATGGCCTTATTCATATTGGAGAAAAGCAATTTGGAGGAGGACGTGCTGGTGAAAAAGCAGCAACAGGAATTACCGAGCAATTAGTTGATTTAGGTTTTGATTCTGGAAGAATGAAAACAGGTACTCCACCAAGAGTTGATGGCAGATCCTTGAATTATGATTTGATGATACCTCAACCAGGAGATTCAATCCCTGCAAAATTTTCTTATACAAACACTAAGTCCTTGGAGCGCCAATTGGATTGTTATATGACGCATACTTCTATTGAGGTGCACAATCTTTTAAAAGAAGGTTTTGATCGATCTCCAATGTTTAATGGTAGAATTAAATCTTTAGGACCTCGTTATTGTCCTTCTATTGAAGACAAGATTAATCGTTTTGCTGATAAAGATGCTCATCAAATTTTTGTTGAACCAGAAGGGTGGAATACTGTCGAAGTGTATGTAAATGGATTCTCAACTTCACTTCCAGAAGATGTTCAATTTAAGGCTTTGCGTTCTGTAAAAGGCTTTGAAAAAGTTAAGTTTTTTAGACCAGGTTATGCCATCGAATACGACTACTTCCCTCCTACTCAATTAAAGCACAGCTTGGAAACTAAATTAATTTCCAACCTATTTTTTGCAGGACAAATCAATGGAACCACCGGCTATGAAGAAGCAGCAGCACAAGGACTAATGGCCGGAATTAATGCCCATTTAAAAATCAACGAAGAGGAGCCCTTTGTGCTTCAAAGGGACGAAGCCTATATTGGAGTTTTGATTGATGATCTAATCACCAAGGGAACTGAAGAGCCTTATCGTATGTTTACCTCTAGGGCAGAATACAGAACCTTACTTCGCCAAGACAATGCGGATTTCAGACTTACTGCCCGCGCCTATAAATTAGGTATTGCAAAACAAGATCGTATGATCCGAATGGAGCAAAAGATGAAAGAATCTCTAGGGTTTGTAGAATTCTTTAAAGAAACTTCTGTTACACCAGAGCAAATCAATCCAATTTTAGAAGAGGTTGGTTCTGCTACAGTAAAGCAAGGGGGAAAACTATTTAAAGTTTTTTCTCGCCCAAAAGTAAGCTTGGAACACCTTAGAAAGTTAGATGTAGTTGCTTCTTATATTGAAGAAAATAACCTAGACGTAGAGGTTTTAGAACAGGCAGAAATTCAAGTAAAATATGCTGGATACATTGAAAAGGAAAAGAACAATGCTGATAAATTACACCGCTTGGAATACGTTAAAATTCCTGAACACTTTGACTATTCAAAATTAAAATCTTTGTCTTTTGAAGCTCGCGAAAAACTACAGTCTATACAACCAGTAAGTATCGCACAGGCTTCTCGAATCAGTGGCGTTTCTCCATCAGACATAAGTGTTTTATTAGTAGCTTTAGGAAGATAATCAAATTGTTCCACGTGGAACATATTGGTTTTTTTATATTCAAATTATGAGCAGATTCCCACTTAAAGTAAAAGATTTTAGCTGTAGTTTAGAAGACTTCAGCTTGGAATACGACGCTCATTATAAACTATTAAGCACAACTCCTTTTCCTTCTAATATTGAAAAGTATTATCCACAGGAGGAATACATCTCTCATCAAAACGAAGCTAAAGGATTGGTGAGTTCCGTTTATCAAATAGTCAAAAACTATACAAGCTCTCGAAAAATTAAATTGTTTCAAAAACTAGTTAACTCTTCCTCTTCTGTTTTAGATTACGGAGCTGGAAATGGCTTTTTAGTTTCCAAACTCATAATGAAAAACTGGAGTGCTTTTGGAGTTGAACCGAGTTCATTTGCACGTAAGCAGGCGGAGCAATTTAATATTAAACTTTATTCTTCATTAGAAGAGCTTAGCACACAAAAATTTTCAGCGATAAGTCTCTGGCATGTTTTAGAACACATTCCAAATTACAAAGAAGTCCTTACGCAATTGACCGCTCTTTTAGAAGAGGAGGGCTATTTGATTTTAGCTTTACCTAATTACAATTCTTGGGACGCAACTTATTATAATTCTTTTTGGGCCGCCTATGATGTTCCAAGACACGCTTATCATTTTTCAAAAGAATCGATTCATATTCTCGCTCAAGAATTTAATTTTAAAGTTCGTAAGATCCAACCCATGCTTTTTGATTCTTTTTATGTGAGCTATTTATCAGAAAAAAACAAAGGGTCCAAAATCCCATTCATAAAGGGAATCTTTATAGGATTTCTTTCCAATGCTGTAGGATTCTTAAAAAAGGAGCATTCTTCCCAACTTTACATCCTTCAAAAGCCCAAAAAGGTGAAATAAAGGCCACAGCTTTTTTAATTTTTTAAATAAAAGGATTTACCCTTCAATTTTTCAAAAGTCGCTTAGAAGGCTTTATTTGAAGCCTATTTTGATAAGATTTGATTATTAATTATGTGTTTTACTATAAAAAACGCTTATAATTGTTTAAAGAGCCATTTCTGATAGATAGATGCTTGCTATGGAAACTAAAATGTAGATCATCAAATTTGCAGTGGACTGATAATCTTTTGCAATTCGTTGTCCGATAAGTAAGATCAAAAAACAAATAAACGAAGCAATACCTCCGAGATAAACAAATTGAAAATTCTCAAATCGAATAAGTTCATAGAGACCATAGAGCAATAACATACTGCTGATCAATTCCAGGATGATAATTAAATAGAATAGAAGATTGAGAACGGGAAGAACAAAGGTGTTTTTGAAATGTTCTTTTAGCCAATTTTGATACGATGAAATGTCTACTATTTTTTCACCTATACTAAAGACAAATGTGATTAGTAAACTCAATGACAAAAGTGTAACTGCCGTGGAACTTATCATTTTATACCAGTTGGTTTTTTATGAATATATCTTGTGAGCTCCAGAGCCATATCGGTTAGTATGATTTTAGAATTTCCATTTCTTTCGATGTGATACATGGCCTTTTCAAGCGCCTCGACGATTAACTCAATATTGTTTTCGTGAACATAAACAGCGAATTTGTCGAAGTCAAAACCGTCAACTTCCACCTTCATAAAACACAATTTATCGACACCGTAGTTGGCCATAAGGGCTTGACGCATCATTCTTAAAGCGTAATTCAAAAAATTCTTTTGGGTTTCTCTTCCTGTTTTTGACACTTCTGTAGCCCACATCAACAAATCGTGTACAGCAGCTTTGTTTCCTTTGGCTTTAAATGCCGTTCGAACCCAATGCACAAACCACCTGGCAAAGACCTGGTCTTCTGAAGTATTGTGAATCAAATCAAAAGCCTTGTTGAGATCTCCATGGGCCCTATGAGCGAGTTCTTTTGCCTTGTCAAAGGAAACCCCTTTATCGATAAGCGCTACTTCAATTTCTGATTCTGATATTCGTTTGAAAAAACTCATTTGACAACGAGAACGAATCGTCGGTAATATATTTTCAACGGCATCGGCAACTAGAATAAAGACCGTGTCTTTTGGAGGTTCTTCTAAGAGCTTGAGCAATTTGTTAGCCGTCTCGGTATTCATGGTATCTGCCCTCCATATAATCAATACCTTATAGCCTCCTTCATAGGATTTAAGGGAGGTCTTTTTAACAATTTCAGAGGCTTCGTTGACCCCTATTCTCCCCTGTTTGTTTTCAACTCCTAAGACCTGATACCAGTCGAAAAGATTCCCGTAGGGCTGATCGATTAGGAAGTTTCTCCACTGTTCTATAAAGTGATCGCTGACTGGCTTTTTAAATTCAGTTGTCGGAACCACCGGATATGCGAAGTGGATATCGGGATGATTAAAATGAGAACATTTGATTAGACAGGAATCTCTTTGTTGTGGATCTTGGTGCTTACTAGATACGAGCTCTGTCGCAAAGGCCAGGGCCATTCCTAAAGTCCCACTACCCTCTTCTCCAATGAATAGGTGTGCGTGAGCCACTCTAGATTTGTCAATCGAGGCTTTAAGTTGCTCCGCAATAAGTGTATTTCCAATAAGCTCTTCAAATTGCATGCGCTAATATAACAAAGACCGGTTAATCAGCTTCTACAGTTCGTTAAATAATTAAAAGGAGCATTTTAGAATTAACATTTGAACTGTTGGTTTTAGGTAGAATTAAGTACATTTGTATTTCAAAAATTTAAAATATTATGAAAAGCATTTCTGAAATTGATTTTAGCAATAAGACAGTACTAATTCGTGTTGACTTCAATGTGCCATTAAACGAGGATAAAAAAGTAACAGATAACAATAGAATTACTGCTGCAAAACCAACAATTGACGCAGTTGTAAAAGGAGGAGGAAAAGCCGTTTTAATGAGCCATTTAGGAAGGCCTAACGGTGAGAGAAACCCTGATTTTTCACTAAAGCATATTTTATCTGAAGTAGAGGCGGTTTTAGGACAGAATGTTGTCTTTTCAGAAGAATGTGTAGGGGCTACTGCAAAAGATGCGGTTGATTCACTAGCTGCTGGAGGAATCCTATTATTGGAAAACTTGAGATTTCACAAGGAAGAAACTGCTGGAGATGAAGCTTTTGCAAAAGAACTTTCTGAGTTAGCTGATTTTTATATCAATGATGCTTTTGGAACGGCTCATAGAGCCCATGCTTCTACGACTGTAGTCGCACAATTCTTTAAAGGAAACTGTTGTTTTGGAAGTCTTTTGGCTAAGGAAATTGACGCGATTGAAAAGGTGATGAGAACTGGAGAAAAGCCAATTACGGCAATCCTTGGAGGATCTAAAGTTTCTTCAAAAATCACCATTATAGAAAACATTTTAGACAAGGTTGATCATATGATTATCGGTGGAGGTATGGCGTATACCTTTATTAAGGCACAAGGAGGATCGATTGGAAACTCTATTTGTGAAGACGATAAAATGGAATTAGCTCTTGAGATTTTAAAACAAGCGAAGGCTAAAGGTGTTCAAATTCACTTACCAGTAGATGTTGTAGCTGGTGATGATTTTAGCAATGACGCCAACACTAGAGTATTTCCAAGTAATGCCATCGAAGAGGGATGGGAAGGATTGGATTCTGGACCTGAAACTCAAAAGCACTCAAGAGAAGTTTTATTGGCTTCTAAGACGATTTTGTGGAATGGACCAGTAGGAGTTTTTGAAATGGATACCTTCTCAAAAGGTACCATCAATATCGGAAATTCAATTGCTGATGCAACTAAAGCAGGAGCCTTTTCACTTGTAGGTGGAGGTGACTCAGTTGCGGCTGTTAAACAATTTGGATTTGAACACAAAGTGAGTTATGTGTCAACTGGAGGTGGAGCGATGTTAGAATCCCTAGAAGGAAGAACGCTTCCAGGGATTGCTGCGATCTACGAAATGGCATAATCGTATGAAAAAAATAACTGTATTTGGGTTTTTCATTCTTGTATTCTTGGGGGTCAGCGCTCAAGAGGGAACAGCTGTTTCTTTAGAACAAAAACCCAAAGACAGTATTAAAAGCAAGAAAGAAACTCCTCGAGACTTTCAGGATCTTTTAGCGACTGCTCATACCGACAGTCTCTGGCTTGCTTCTATAGCAGAGATGATTCCCCTTGGAGAAATCGCTTCTGACTTAGTAGAACCTATCGATCACAGTGATTTTAAGAAAGACAGCATTATGAGTCGTTTGGATCTATTAGATCAGAAGACGATTTTTAATGTGGCCTACCATCCTTCATTGGAATCGGTAATACGAACCTTTTTAACTGATAAAAGGGACTTGATGCAGCGTGTTTTAGACCGTTCAAAATATTATTTTCCACTATTTGAACAAGAATTAGATGCGGCTGGATTACCTCTGGAGATCAAGTATTTGGCGATTGTAGAATCAGCCTTAAATCCACAGGCTAAATCAAGAGTTGGAGCCACTGGACTTTGGCAGTTTATGTATGCCACCGGTAAGATGCACAAGCTCTCTGTTTCAAACTATGTGGACGATCGTCAAGATCCTGTAAAATCCACAAAAGCAGCTGTCGCCTATCTCAAGCAACTCTATAAGATTTTTGGAGATTGGAACCTGGCTTTAGCAGCCTATAATTCGGGTCCTGGAAACGTCAATAAAGCGATTCGAAGATCCGGTGGGAAGAAAGATTTTTGGGCCATACGCCCCTTTTTACCACGTGAAACTGCAGGATATGTTCCAGCTTTTATGGCCAGTATGTTCATCTTTGAATATGCGGAAGAACTCGGATTTCAAAATAGAGCCATTGACACACCGCTTTATGCAACGGACACCATTCACGTTAAGAACTGGATCAACTTTGAACAGGTTTCGAGACTTGCGAAAGTCGATATCGAAAAAATAAAACAACTCAATCCGTCTTATAAACTCGACATTGTCCCCTATGTAAAAGGCTCTGACTTTAGTCTTCGATTACCACTCGAGGCTCTTGGTCGATTTGTTGCCAACGAAGATAGTATCTATTCCGTAATCGCAGCTGAGTTTGAAGCCAACAAGCCCAAAAGCCCGATGCTCGTAGAGGCTGAAGCACCTCTGAGATATCGTGTTCAAAGCGGTGATTTCTTAGGAAAAATTGCTGAAAAATACGGGGTTTACGTCAGTCAAATTAAGCGCTGGAATAACTTGAGTTCCAACACCATTAAAGTTGGTCAACGGCTGCTTATTTATCCGAGAAAATTTCCAAAGACGACCTCATCCACAACAAGTAGTTCGAATCAAAAATACTATACGGTTCGCTCAGGAGATTCGCTCTGGAGTATCTCGAAGAAATTTAATGGCATAAGTTTTGAGGATTTAAAGAAGTGGAATGCACATTTGGGGTCCAATATTGCTGTTGGAACCAAGGTGCTTTTGTGTAACTGTACACCTTAAACTATGAAGAAAACCCTTGTCATTCTGGCTGTTTTATTGAGCTTAAGCTCGTGTAAGAACACTACAGATCCCGATTATACCTTTTTGCCAAAATCCATTGGCCCCATTCACTCGGTATTAGTTGTAATGGAAGATGCGCTTTGGAATTCAGCTCTAGGAGACAGTATTCGCTCTTCTTTTTACGCCCCCATCAAAGGGCTTTCGCTTGTGGAATCTCGTTTGCAAATTCAGCATATTCCACCCTCTATTTTTACAGGTACCATCAAACAAAACAGAACGGTTTTATTCGCGGAAATAGATTCGATTTCTCAGGCCTATATGAGACCAGACGTCTATGCTGTACCCCAACAGGTTGCTGTGATCAAAGGGAGAACTACAGAGGAGTTGATCTATTCCTTTGTCGACCATTCTGAGGAGTTTATAGAGGCGTTTAGGGAAATTGAACTAACAGAGACCCAGGAGCGCTTTAAGCGATCTCTGAGCAAGGATACAAGCCTTGAAGAACTCTTTGGAGTTCGATTGAATATGCCGTCGATCTATCAACTTGGCAAAAAGACCGATGATTTTCTTTGGTTTGATCGCCCAGTACCAAAAGGGACTTTAAACCTCATCGCATATGAACTGCCCTCAGGCGTGTTTACCCAGCCTAATGATTTAGTTGGAGACCTTATTTTTAGAAGAGATGCCGTAGTGAGTGAGAATATTCCAGGACCAGATATACCCGGTAAAACGACTTATATGCTTACCGAAAACATCTTGAGACCTTATGTAAAAGCAGTTACAGTTTCTGGACTGCCGGCTGTTGAAATGAGAGGGATGTGGGAAATGCACAACTATGCGATGGCAGGACCCTTTGTAAGTTATTTTATCAACGACAAGAAAAACGATCGCATATTAGTGCTCGAGGGCTTTGTTTTTGCTCCAAATGAGCTCAAGCGCAACCTTTTATTTGAACTAGAAGCGATTATAAAAACACTTGAAATAGTCGAATAAAAAAACCGCTCTAAGGCGGTTTTTTACAATCTTATTTTAAGAAAAAAACTTATTCTTTGTTTTCCTTTTTAGGGTCCACAGTATCGTTATCTTCTTTAGAAGCGTCCTTAAACTCTTTAATTCCACTTCCTAATCCGCGCATTAATTCTGGAATTTTCTTTCCTCCGAATAAGAGTAATACTAGAATTACTACTATTACGATTTGGTATGGTCCAGGAATTAAGGGTAAAAACAGTGATGTCATGATTTTGAAATTTTGTAAAAACAAATGTAATAAAAAACTTCAAAGAAGCTTATGTTTCTATACTTTTAAGATCAAATCTCTATATAATTCAACAGTTTTTTGGCCTATATTTGTTTTAAATGAACAAACCGAAGAAAAAAAATAAGGAACTCAAAAAGAAATGGCTTCATCACTATCGATTGGTAGTACTCAATGAAGACACTTATGAGGAGAAGTATTCCCTAAAATTAAACAGGCTTAGTGTGTTCGTTTATTTGGGGCTTGGTTCTATTTTTTTAGTGGCAATTACGACTTTAATTATTGCCTTTACCCCTCTTCGTGAATATATTCCGGGTTACTCTTCAACAGATCTCAGAAGAACGGCCTTGCTTTTAGAAGAACAGACCGATTCACTATCAAGGGCGATTCGTTATAACAATCTTTATTTGGAGCGCATTCGAATGGTATTAAATGGCGATTATACGACTGCTGAAATGGATCGTGATTCGCTTTTGCAAAATTATAATTTGGATACTGTTGCCATTAGTATCAATCCTATTAAAGAAGATTCGATCCTTAGAGAACAGGTTTCCATGGATGAGAAATACAATTTATTTTATCAAGGAGGAGAACAAACAGAATCGGTGCTTTACCCTCCTTTAGACGGGGTGGTTTCGGACTCTTTTGATCCACAGAACGATCATTATGCTATTGATATTATCGCTCAAACTAAGGCTCCTGTTAAAGCAATAGCCGAGGGAATGGTGGTGTTCTCCGATTGGACCTCAGAGACAGGCTATGTCATCATCATCGAACACCCAGACGATTTTATATCGGCCTATAAACACAATGGGTCCTTGTTTAAAAAACAGGGAGATCAAGTAGAGGCAGGTGAGGTGATAGCTACAGTAGGAAATACCGGAGAGTACACCACAGGACCTCATTTACACTTTGAACTTTGGAAAGCATTGAAACCTGTCAATCCAACCAATTATATCGATTTTAACTAGATGATTCCATTAAAAGCCATAGCCGCTAAGCTTTTTGCAGCTCGTATTGATAAGAAGACAAAAAAATGGAGCTCGAACCCTGTAAAAATTCAAGAGTCTCTTTTTAATTCATTGATCGAAAACGCTAAAGGGACCGTTTTTGGTAAGGATCACGGATTTGAAAGAATAAAGAGTCATCAAGACTTTGTAAAGGCAGTACCCATTCGCGATTACGAGGACTTAAAAACCTATATCAATCGTGTTGTCAATGAAGAAAAGGACGTGCTTTGGCCTGGACTTCCCTCCTATTTTGCAAAGACTTCAGGAACCACCTCTGGAGCTAAATACATACCGATAACAGCGGCATCTATGAAACAGCAGGTGCGCGCCTCTAGAGATGCGATACTGTCCTATATTCACGAGACTGGAAATGCAGATATCGTTCTAAGAAAGATGATTTTTTTACAGGGAAGTCCAAAGCTCGATGAATCAAAAAAGATTAAAACAGGGCGACTTTCAGGGATCTCAGCACATTATGTGCCCAACTACCTTCAAAAAAACAGATTGCCTTCATGGGAAACCAATTGTATTGAGGATTGGGAAACTAAGGTAGACGCCATTGTCGAAGAGACGATCAATCAGGATATGGGAGTGATTGCAGGAATTCCTTCATGGGTTCAAATGTATTTTGAGAAACTCAAGGAGAAATCTGGAAAACCCATTACAGGGCTCTTTAAAAACTTTCAATTATTTATTTACGGAGGGGTGAATTACAAGCCGTATCAAGCCAAGTTTGTCGAGCTCATGGGCAAGGAGGTGGATTCTATTGAATTATTTCCTGCAAGCGAGGGGTTTTTTGCCTACCAAGACAAACAAAGCGAAGTTGGGATGCTTCTTTGTTTGGATCACGGAATCTTTTATGAATTTATTGAGGCGGATCACTTTTTTGATGATAACCCCAAGCGTTTGACCATTGCAGAGGTTCAAAAAGGTGTGAATTACGCGATGATAATTTCAACCAACGCAGGACTTTGGGCTTATAATATCGGGGATACTGTACAGTTTGTATCAACAGATCCTTATCGAGTGATTGTTTCTGGGCGCATTAAGCATTTTATTTCAGCATTTGGAGAACATGTTATCGCGAAAGAGGTGGAATATTCCATGAAAAAGGCAATTGACGAATGTGGAGGCTCTGTGGTGGAGTTTACAGTGGCTCCTCAGATTGTTCCAAAAGACGGAGAACTCCCCTATCACGAATGGTTTGTGGAGTTTGAACAACTACCAGAAGACCTCAACGCATTTACCCAGGCTTTGGACTTAGAAATGCAGTCACAAAACACCTATTACGACGATCTCATCAAGGGGAATGTATTACAGCGACTTCAAATTCGAATTGTTCAAAAGGGAGGCTTTACCAACTTGATGAAGAAACGCGGAAAATTAGGGGGTCAAAATAAAATACAACGCCTGGCCAACGATCGCAGTTTGGCCGATGAACTCGTCGATTATATCCAATAAGGGATTAAAGCCTTATTTTTACCCTATGAAGGAGCCAAAAAACATATTGATTACAGGAGGAGCTGGATTTATCGGCTCTCACCTCTGTAGGCATATGGTGAGCTCCTACCCTAATTACCGTGTAATCAATCTCGATCTACTCACCTATGCTGGAAACAAGGACACTATTAAAGATTTAGAGTCTTATTCCAATTATCAGTTTGTTTGTGGAGATATCACAGATAAAGACTTTGTGGAGCAGCTTTTTAAAGAAAAGGAAATCGACAGTGTCATTCACTTAGCTGCTGAATCTCATGTAGATCGTTCGATCACCGACCCCCTAGCCTTTGTAAAGACTAACGTTGAAGGGACTGCGAACCTGTTGAACGCCGCTTTAAAACAGCAAAATTTTCAACGATTTTATCACATTTCTACCGATGAGGTGTTTGGCTCACTTGGTGCTGAGGGCTTTTTTACTGAAGACAGTCCCTATGCTCCTAATTCACCCTATTCTGCATCCAAGGCGAGTTCGGATATGCTCGTAAGAGCCTATGGAGAAACCTATGGTTTGCCCTATGTGATTTCCAACTGTTCTAATAATTACGGCCCTAATCAGTTTCCAGAAAAATTGATCCCAGTCTGTATTGAAAAAGCCTTAAACAAGGAGGCGATTCCTGTATATGGAGATGGCAAATACACCAGAGACTGGCTGTATGTTCAGGATCATATCGAGGCGATGGATTTAATTTTTCACAAGGCTGAAAACACTAAAACCTATTTGATCGGTGGTCATAATGAGGTTCAGAACATCGACTTAGTCAATTTAATATGTGAAAGGCTAGAGGAGAAGCTCCAAAAAGAAAGCGGAAGCCTTAAAAAGTTGATCAGTTTTGTCAAAGATCGACCTGGACATGATAAGCGCTACGCCATTGACGCTTCCAAACTCGAAACCGAATTGGGATGGAAGCCCAAATACGATTTTAAACAAGGTTTGGATTGCACCATCGACTGGTATTTAGACAATAAGAAGTGGTTGGAACGCATTCACTCTGGAGCTTATCAAATCACTAATTCAAAAAAGCAATAATGCAGCATCATAAAACATCAATTGAGGGTTGTTTTGAGCTTATTCCCAGCGTTTTTAAGGATGAGCGCGGGACGTTTAAAGAGTGTTTTAAAACGTCAAAGCTAGAAGAAATTCTAGGGTATGCTCCTGACTTTGTTCAGGAAAACGAATCAGAATCTCATTACGGCACCCTAAGAGGCTTACATTATCAAAAAGGAGCTATGGCTCAAGCCAAGCTCATTAGAGTCGTAGAGGGGCTTATTTTGGACGTTGTTGTAGACCTTAGAGCCGACTCTGATAGTTTTGGAACACATTATACTGTTGAACTCTCAAAAGAGAAGGGAAATCAACTATTTATTCCAAGAGGCTGTGCTCACGGTTTTGTAGTCTTATCCAAATCAGCTACTATTACCTACCTCTGTGATAATGAATACCATCCGGCTTCAGAAGCAGGGATACTGTACAGTGATCACCATTTAGGAATCGATTGGAAATTAAACTCCAGCGAACTTATTATTTCTAAAAAAGATCTCGAATTGCCTTTATTTAATGAGATCAGCTATGAGTAGAATTCTCATTACAGGTGCCAACGGGCAACTCGGTCAGTGTTTTAAGCAGATTGAAGAACAGTTTGATTTAAAGCTCGTCTTTGCTTCAAGGGAAACACTTGATATTACTGACCAAGAAGCTGTAGAACAGGAGTTGAACACTCATCAATACGATTATCTCATCAACTGTGCGGCTTATACGGCGGTCGATGCCGCTGAGGAGAATGAAACAGCGGCAAGCTTGATCAATGAAACAGCAGTAGGGTTTATTTCTAAGGCTTGTAAAAAGCATTCTGTTCACCTGGTTCATATTTCTACAGACTTTGTTTTTGATGGGCTTAAAACGAGCCCCTACACAGCAGAGGATGCAACCAACCCTAAATCGGTCTATGGAAGCACCAAAAGAGCAGGAGAGGAGCGTATTGAAGAAAGTGGAGCCGCTTACAGCGTCATTAGAGCTTCATGGCTGTATTCCAACGTTGCCAATAATTTTTATAAAACCATTATTCGCCTTGCTCAGACTAAGGATCAGATCAATGTGGTCAATGATCAAATTGGAGTTCCTGTATCGGCTCATGAATTAGCCAAACAATTGCTTCAACTTATTTCTAATAAGAAGCTCCCCACAGGAATTCTTCACTTTGCTCATAGCGGTCATTGTTCTTGGATGGAATTTGCACAAAAAATAGTGGAGTACAACAAGCTTGATCTAAGAATTGAACCGATTAGCACAGAAGCTTATGGAGCTACCGCAAAACGTCCCGCTTACTCTGTTATGAAACCGAGTTCTTGTTTTGAACAAATTCCGTGGGAAAAGGCATTAAAAGATGTCGTTTTGGCTTCCAAACACTAAACAAAAGTGTATTTTTGTAAAAAATAATACACTATGAACATTCTTATTCTAGGAAGTGGAGGTAGAGAACACACCTTTGCTTGGAAGTTAGCCCAAAGTGAATCAAAACCGAACATATTTGTAGCTCCTGGTAATGCTGGGACTCATGAAATAGCAACCAATATAGAAATCAACATCAACGATTTTAATTGCGTTAAAGAGGCGGTTTTATCTCAACATATCGATATGGTGGTAGTAGGACCAGAAGATCCTTTAGTTAATGGCGTACACGACTTTTTCCTGGAAGACGATCAGTTAAAAAACATACCAGTCATTGGCCCTCAAAAGGCCGCGGCTGAACTTGAAGGTTCTAAGGCTTTTGCAAAAGCATTTATGGAACGCCATAATATTCCAACAGCGGCTTATCAAGAATTTACTGCTGAGAACTTAGAAGAAGGTTATCGTTTTTTAGAAAGTCTAAATCCGCCATATGTATTAAAAGCAGATGGATTAGCTGCCGGAAAAGGAGTTTTGATCCTACAAGACCTTCAGGAAGCTAAGGAGGAGCTAAAATCCATGATTTCTGATGGAAAATTTGGAGCAGCTAGTGCGAAAGTAGTGATTGAAGAATTTTTAGATGGAATCGAACTTTCTGTGTTTGTGTTAACTGATGGAAAAAACTACAAAGTGCTTCCAACAGCTAAAGATTACAAGCGAATAGGAGAGGGAGATACCGGACTCAATACCGGAGGAATGGGAGCAATTTCTCCAGTTCCATTTGCCAATGAGGAATTTATGGCAAAGATTCACGATCGAATTATCGAACCTACCGTAAGAGGCCTTGAAAAGGACAATTTACCATACAAAGGATTTATTTTTATCGGCCTTATCAAAGTTGGAAACGACCCTAAAGTCATCGAATACAACGTTCGTATGGGTGACCCAGAAACAGAGGTGGTACTTCCAAGACTCAAAACCGACTTTGTTGAAATATTTAAAGCGGTAGCGAATGGAACTCTTGATCAAGTTCCTTTTGAAATTGATTCTAGAGCAGCAACCACAGTGATGAACGTAGCTGGAGGTTATCCAGAAGCCTACAATAAAGGAGATGAAATCA